>Ga0210393_10000021_pt1 | contig 234501 bp, 195 predicted proteins | sample IncBWC27OmetaG_FD_160068 | JGI IMG/M metagenome (GOLD analysis project Ga0210393, IMG submission 160068) | Forest soil microbial communities from Barre Woods Harvard Forest LTER site, Petersham, Massachusetts, United States - Inc-BW-C-27-O ... | reverse complement strand
ACGGTCACTCGTTGCAGTTCCTTCTGACTCAACGTGAATGTCTCCTGTCTCATGGGGTGACATTTTCACGTTGCCGTTAAGGGGTGACAGAATTATGGAGCTAAGACACAATGGCGCCGCGTCCCTGTTCAGGGTTCGCGCGGCGGTATAATATGTCGTGCGACGCATGGCCGCTCAACCGATGACATCTCCGCAGCCGGATCGTGTGCCGTTTGAAGCCGCCGTGCCGCGCATTTCGCTGCGCAATCATTTTTCGCATCCCTACGATTCGGCCATTGCTGCGGCGCGCACCTGTTATGCGCCGCGGCTCATCGGGCCCGAAGAAATCACGGACAAGCAGCGGTTGCAGATCGGGGCGTCCACGTTTTACGGCGGGCACCACACCGTCTATCAGCACGCGCACTTTGAATTTGGGCTTGAAAACGTCAGCCGGCAATTTGTGTGGTCGTTCCTGCACGCGCATCCCTTCTATAACTCGGAGCAGCAGAGCCAGCGCTACGTGCGGCTCGATCACGCGCTCGCGTACTTGCCGCCGGAAGTTCCCGGTTTCGGTCCTGCCGAGCGCGCCATTTACGAGGGCGCGATTGCGCGCGCGTGGGGCTACTACCGCGAGCTGACGGAACTTCTGCGCGGCGACGCGCGCGAAATTCTTGCGGACATCTGGCACGTCGGGCCGATGTCCCATCCGAAGCGCACGCAAAAAGTTGATCGCCAGGCGGAGAAGCGCGCCATCGAAGTGGCGCGGTACGTCCTGCCCGTGGCCGCCGCGACGACGATGGTGCACACGCTTTCCGGCATCGTGCTGCACCGGTTGTGGCGCATGGCCGAGGCTTCGGATACGCCCGCCGAGGCGCGCGCGGTGATCGGAGAGATGGTCGCGCGCGTGCGCGATATCGATTCGCAATTTTTCGATCGCTTCGACAATGCTCCCTTGGAGCAGGAGGAGATGCCGGAGTGGTCGCACGCCAATCCGGCGGCTTCAGTCTCCGAAGCGCATGGAGAGGAATTCGCGAGGGAATTCGATGCGCGCCTCGCCGGGCGCGTCTCGCTGCTCACCGATTATTCTCCGCGAGCACCTCGCGTTATGGCCGACGCCTATCGCGCCGTGCTGGGACTCACCGAGAGCGCGTGCTCGGATGAAGAGGCGACCGACCGCCTGCTCAATCCGGCGCGCAACCCGTATCGGCTGGAGACGCTCAATATCAGCGTGCACGCCCCGATCCTTCGCGCTCTCCAGCACGCGAATTTCACGTTCGCGAAAAAAATCAGCCACACGGCGGACAGCCAGGACCAGCGGCACCGCATGGTCCCCGGCTCGCGCCCGCTGCTGACACTGACGGACACGCGTTCGCCGGACTTCATTACGCCGATGCTGATCGCCGGAAACGCGCGCGCCCGCGAGGTTTACGAACGCGCGATGGCGGACGCCTGGGCGGCGAAAAACGAATTGATCGACCGGGGCGCGCCGCGCGAAATCGCGCTGTATCTTTTGCCTAACGCCAAAGCGATTCGCCTCGTCGAAACCGGCTCGCTGCTGCACCTGACACATAAGTGGACGATGCGGACGTGCTTCAACGCGCAGGAAGAGATTTATCAGGCCTCGATGGAGGAGGTCGAACAGGTCCGCGCCGCTCTACCAGCGATCGGGCGTTATCTTGGGCCGCCGTGCTACATCCGCGCGGGGATCGCCACGCCGATCTGCACGGAGGGCTCGCACTTCTGCGGCGTCAAAGTCTGGCAGGAATTTCCAAAAATCGAGCGGCGAATTTGATTCGCCGCGCGTCTGAATCCCTGAGAGAATCCCCGGGAATCGCCCGGGGACACCTAATCCAACACACTCCGATGACGCGCCGCGGCAGCCTCGCCTACTACCTCGCCTCCTGGATCATCGGCGGATTCTTCCTGACGGTGGCGATGTATTTGCAGGAGCGGGCGGCGCCCGAGGGAATGGGCATCGGCCCGTCCGGAGCGGGCGCGGCGATCCTGACGACGTATTTTCTGGTGCTGGTTTTCTGCGCGTTTCTGTCGGTCGTCTTTGCGTTTCTCCTGCGCCTGTTCATGGATTGGCTGCGGGCGGAGCAACTGTGGCAATGGATTCTCGCGGGTGTGATTCTCTCGCTGCCCCTGACGTTCGGGGTGCGCTGGGCGTCGCGCGTGGCGGACGTGGCTGGACTGCAAGGCGGGTCACGGCAGGTTGCGGTGTTCTTGTTTCTAGGCGTGCGCGGGATTGCGGAGCATCATCCGTTCCTGGGTTTGCCTGCGGCGGGGCTTACGGCTGCTGTTCTATTCCTCGTTCATCGCGCGTTTTCGGAAAAGGCGAGGAGCTAAAGGCGATCCAGTGGCACAGGCTGCCCTTCACCGGTTCAGGGTAAAAAGCCTGCGCCACTTAGCTCCGCCACTTCAGCGTGACCGGGCCATCGAGCGGATGCGCCATGGGCGCGCCGTTCTGGCGCGAGGCGAGGTATGCCGCCTTCAATTGAAAATACCAGCGCGCCTGGCGGTCGGCATCGTCGATCAGCATCATGCGCGGCTGCACTTTCAGGCCCGGCTGCTGGCGGTCGATTACGCCCTGATCCTGCGCGATGAAGCGTTTTCCGAAAAAATGCAAAAGCGGCGTGACCGGAAACCACGGGAAGAGGTTCCACGCCGCGACAAAATCCAGGCGGCATACGTCGCGGCGAATCGGCGTGACCGTTGTGCGGTTCGTGAACCAGCGGTCGCCGCAGCGCACGATTTCGGTGCGCATGTTGGGCAGCACGAAATCGATTTGAGTCGTAACGGCGTCGCCGTAGAAGCGCAGCAGCTTGTACGGCCCGCTGTTGGCCGAGGGCGCGTGCGAGCTCATGCGGAAGCCTTGCGGGATGGGCTCAAAAGTCTTTTGCTTTTCGCGGATACTGCGCCGGCTGCGCCACCACCAGGATTGATGCACGAACGGCCCGTGCGCGGGATCCATCAAGCCCGTGATTCCCGTGTCCATGTTGCAGGCGAGGTCGGCGGTGAGATGCGCGATGCGGTAGCGCTCGCTGAATTTCGGCAGCTCGGGCGCGGGGGGAATTGCGGCGCGGTCGGCGGCGCGTCCTTCGGAATTCGCTAGATAAACCCAGATGTAGCCGTCGCGCTCCTCGCAGGGAAAACTGCCCGCGTAGATGCGGTCGCACTGAAGCTTTGAGTCGGCCGTGATCGAGGGAATTTCGCGGCACTGCCCGGTGTGCGCGTCGAAGCGCCAGCCGTGATACGTGCACTCGACGGTTTGGCCATCGCAACTGCCGGCGGAAAGCGGAAAGGCGCGGTGCGGGCAGATGTCGCGCAGCGCAAATGCTTTCCCCGCGCTGTCACGGCCCAAAACGAGCTGGACGTCCATGCGCGTCGAGGTGACGAGGGCGCGCCCGCGCACTTCGTCGCTGCGCAGCGCCGGGTACCAGAAGCCCCAGAGAAGCTCACCGTCGATACTCGAGGCGGTCGCTCCCGCGATGGAATTGGATTCGGTCATCTTGATGCGCCACGGCAAGTCTATGATATACCGATCGCAAGCGCAGCCAATTTTGCACGGCGGATTCGGCATCGGCGCGTAGTAGGCGATTGTTTCCGGCGCCCGTCTATCTCGGATGCTATGTTCCCGCAAAGGTAAACCTTGATCGCAAATTTGTTGCACGGGGCAGAGGAGAGGCGTACGATCCACGCAATCCAGGACCCAACCAGAAGCTCGAGTGGAGGGACCGATCCAGCCGGAGTGGACCCTCGGGAGAACAACATGAGATTGAGATCGCTGGCGAGTGCGGTGTCTGCGTTGCTGGGCTTGTCGCTTCTGCTCTTGTCGTCAGCCGTTTTGGCGAAACCTAAAGTTGACATCACTCTCATCGTGAACGACGGAATCGGAAAGAACGTGCCGCAAGACTCGCTCTCGAGGACGGGCGGAGCGATGGACGGCGCGCTCGGCGGCCTGCAAGTTTTTTATCTGAACGTAACCGTGCACTCCGACAATGCCGAAGCCGTGGCCAAGAACAACGGGCAGTGGTGTATCAAGGGCGACGCGCTGCTCGGCAGCCTCACCTACCAAGGAACGCTCAGCGGCAACGACCTAGAGCTCGAAGTTCCGCAGCCGAATGGGAAGGCCAAGAAGATGAGTTTCGCGGTCTACGATCACAAATGGCGGAAGCTATCCGACATGTAGAACCGCCGTTCAATCCGCCGCCCATTCTAGCAATATCGTAGCCGTTGCATGGACCGCTCGGGAGGGAAAATGAAAACGAGACCACTCGCATCGCTTTTGGTCACGTGGTTGGCTTTCCAAATGTTGCTAGGCTCGGCGCTTCCAGCGGCAAAACCGAAAGTCGATGTGCGGATCAAGGTGAATGAGGGGATCGGAAAGTACGCGCAGCAAGATTCGCTCAACAAGTATAACTCGCCGCTGGCTGGCCCCCTCACTGCTGGCCAGATCTACTATTTCAACGTAGCTGTGCTATCCGACAATGCCGACGCAGTAGCCACGAACCACGGACAATGGTGCATCAAAGGCGATACGGACTTGAGCAGCAGCGAATATCACGGAACGCTGAGCGGCAATGACTTGGTGATTGAGATTCCAAAAAAGGACGGGAAAGTCAGTAAGGCGAACTTCGTGGTCTACGATCACAAATGGCGAAAGCTGACGGACATCTAAGAGCGGCATTCCCGCCGAAGAGCGCGGCCCAGTCGGCTCGGCGTTGGCCATTCCGCGATGTTGATTTGTTGCGATATTGCAGCTATTCTTGAATCAGCGATCATGATCTCCGCGTTTTATTAGCCGCAGTTTGCCCTCGTCCCGCCCCTGCGGGATCCACGCCGAATTTGGCTCCCGCATCGAATCGCAGTTCTTCTCCCTATTGGAATCTTATTGGAAGACAGGTGCAAGCCATGGCAGGCCTTACGCTGTACGAAAAGCTCGACCAGATTGAAAAGCGCTACGAGGAAATGACCTCGGAGCTGTCCTCGCCGGAAGTGCTGAACGACTCGGCGAATTACCAGAAGCTCGCGCGCAGGCATTCGGAGCTTTCCGAAATGGTCGAAAAGTACCGCGAGTGGAAACAGGTCGACAAAGGTTTGACCGAAGCCAGGCAAATGGCCCTCGAAGCCGATGACCCGGAGATGAAGCTGCTCGCGCAGGAAGAGGAAAAGCAGCTTGCCGAGCGCAAGGAAGCCGTTGAGCGCGAGCTGAAGTTTCTGCTCCTGCCGAGGGACCCGAACGACGAGAAAAACGTGATCGTCGAAATCCGCGCGGGGACGGGCGGCGACGAAGCGGCGCTCTTCGCGGGCGAGCTGTTTCGCATGTATTCGCGCTACGCGGAGTCGCAGGGCTGGAAAGTTGAGATTCTCGAAAGCTCGCCGAGCTCGCTGGGCGGGCTCAAGGAAGTGGTCGCTTCGATCCTGGGAAAAAAAGTGTACTCGAAGTTGAAGTACGAGAGCGGCGTGCACCGAGTGCAGCGCGTTCCCGCCACCGAGCAGCAGGGCCGGATTCACACGTCGGCGGCGACGGTCGCGGTATTGCCCGAGGCCGACGACATCGACATCAAGATCGAGGCGAAAGACCTGCGCATCGATACGTTCTGCTCGTCCGGGCCGGGCGGGCAATCGGTGAACACGACCTACTCGGCCGTGCGCATCACGCACATTCCGTCGGGCCTCGTCGTTTCGCAGCAAGACGAAAAATCGCAGATCAAAAATCGCGCCAAGGCCATGCGCGTCCTGCGGTCGCGCCTCTACGAAATGGAGCAGGCCAAGCAGCACGAAGCCATCGCCGCCGAGCGCCGCGGCCAGATCAAGACGGGCGACCGCTCGGAAAAAATCCGCACGTACAATTTTCCGCAAAATCGCGTCACCGACCATCGCATCGGCCTGACGCTGCATCAGCTCACCGAAGTGATGGACGGCAAGCTCGGCCCATTCGTCGACGCCCTGGTAACGCATTTCGAGGCCGAGCGCCTGAAGCAGGAACTGGTCGAGGCGTAAGCACGTGCCGCATCCGCACCATTCACCCTTCGCTTCTCAGGGCAAGCCAATCACGGACGTCCGTTCCGTCCTGGGCGATGGGATTGCGCAACTCGAACGCGAAAATGTGGCGTCGGCGGCTCTGGCGGCCGAACTACTCCTGATGCATGTCCTCGAGCGAGACCGCGCCTGGATTTACGCTCACCCGGAATACGAAGTCGATGCAGCCAGACGCGAAAAATACTTGTCGCTGATCGCCCAGCGCGCGAGCGACGTCCCCACGCAACACCTCACCGGCCATCAGGAATTCTGGGGCCTGGATTTCGAGGTCACGCCGGACGTGCTGATTCCGCGCCCCGAAACCGAGCACCTGGTCGAAGTTGCCCTCGAACGCCTCGGAGTTGGATCTGGCGCCGGCTTGGCGCGCCGCCGCGAAGAATTTCGCATCGCCGACGTGGGCACGGGCTCCGGCTGCATCGCCATAGCGCTGGCGCATGAGTTGCCGGCCGCTCACATCATGGCCACGGACATGTCGGCCGCCGCCCTCGAAGTCGCGCGCCGCAACGCCGCGCGACTCGGCGTCGCCGAGCGTATTACTTTCGTCGAATGCAACCTTCTCGACGCGGTTCTCCACCAGTCACCAGTCACCGGTCACGCTTCGCGTGTACTCAGCCCAAGCCAGTCACCGCTTTTCGACCTCATCGTCAGCAACCCGCCGTACATCGGCCGCCGGGAAGCCGCCACGCTGCCCCGCGAAGTGCGCGAACACGAACCCGAAACCGCGCTCTTCGGCGGCGAAGTTGGAACAGAGCTCTACCAACCGCTCATCACGCAAGCTGCCGCGCTTGTGAAGCCGGGAGGATATCTCGTCTTGGAACTTGGGTACAACTCAGCCGAGCACGTGACGTGCGCGCTTAATACGGCCGAGTGGACCGGCCTCTCCATCACAACCGACCTCGCCGGAATCCGACGTGTGGCTTGTGCCAAGCGCACCGCTGTGCGGTCCGCGTAGCAAAGCTGCTTCGTTCGCGTTTCCTTTACCTCCTCTACCTCCACTCGTTAGTATGAATCCCGCGCGGAGAAAACATGGACGAAATGAAAAATCCCTGGACGGTGCTCTCGCAAAGGTTGGTCTACGAAAATGAGTGGATACGCGTGGACCATTACGAAGTTCTGGACCCATCGGGCGGCCCTGGGATCTACGGCACCGTGCATTTCAAACAGCAGGCGACGGGGGTTGTTCCGATCGACGAGAAGGGAAATGTCATCCTGGTGGGGCAGTACCGGTTCCCGCTGCGCGCCTATAGCTGGGAAATTCCCGAGGGCGGCGGGGAGCACTCCCTCCCCGCGCTCGAATCGGCGCAGCGCGAGCTTCGCGAGGAATGCGGCCTGGCGGCCAGGAACTGGCGGGAAATTCTGTCCACGGACCTGTCCAATAGCGTGACCGACGAGCGCAGCACCGCGTTCCTGGCGTGGGACCTCTTCGCGGCGGATGGCCGGCCGGAATCCACTGAACGCCTGCAGGTCGCGCGCATTCCGTTTTGGGGCGCCGTCGATCGCGCCAAGCGTGGCGAGATTCGGGACGCGATCAGCGTCGCTGCCCTGTTCCGCGTGGCCCTGATGGCGCTACAGGGAGAACTGCCGGAGGAAGTTGCCGTAGCGATCGGCCGCCCGAAGTGACGAATCAGCCGCCCAAAGTGATTCCAGGAGGCCCGCGGAAGCAGCCGTGGTAATAAACAGGAAATCGTCACCCCGAGTGCTCGCGCCGAGCGCTCGCACCGAGGCGAAGCGAGGGATCTGCTTTCCTCCGACTGTAAGCAGATTCCTCGCCAAGCTCGGGGTGACAAGACTACGTTGGTATTGCTGCTAGACGCCGAACGCTTTTTGAATAAACTCGGGAACAGGAGCAAGCGCTGGTCGCTTTTGAGTGCGTGCCCGGAAGGGAATGCTTTCTTTTTGGATGCCGCGCGCGCGCAGCGTTTTGAGCCGGTTCCTCAGCCGGTCCGCGTCCATACCCGCTGAAGAACAAACCGCCTGGAAGTCGTTCTTGTCTTCGAAGAGAAACTGCTCCGCCTTGCGGCTAAAACTGAGCGGCCCGCAAATCCATTCCTCGAGGGATTTGGTGATCACGGCCCGCCACAACTTCTCCTCTGCCGTTCCGCGCTCTTGAAACTGCAACAAGGAACTCTTAAACATTTTTTTGGCCCCCAGATCAAAATGTTTACCGACTGAGTGCCTATGAGGGTGCAGTTCGTGGACCACAAAAAGGGGAAATCCACCGCGGGAAAGTTTTACCGGGTGAATTTCGGAAAAATTTGCTCGGATTGTTCGGAACAGGGAACTTGCGCGCGCGTTCGGCGTTAGCTTTTTGGTCACCCCACCCGTTTCAAGGCGGTTATGGCCACCCGCTAGGCGGGAAAAGCCATCCCTAGAACACCTGATTTGCGGGAAATTTTGCCTGCAGGGTGGAGAATTTACAAAAATAAGACCTGCGTCCCTCGCGCGTGCCGAGCGCCGCGAAGCGAATCTGGAGCTGCGTGTGGCAAAAACTTAACCGAAAGGACAAATCGAGAATTTAGGCGCGTAGAATGGCCCTCAAACGGGCCCTTCCAGCCCGGGACGTCCGTCGATGTTCCGGCTGTTTTTCTCTTCCCGGTAACGCTTCAGCCCCTCCTCGCCCAATTTCTGCGCCCAGGCGGAAAGCTGGTTGCGCTCGCCTTTGAATTCCAGCAGCGGCACGCTGAAACCGCAGGAATCCGAGATGCGCGAGACTTCGATCACGATGATTGTCCGCGTCCCTTCGTGTTCGGGAAAATGCCTCGCCAGCGGCGCAAATTCCGAGGCTTCGGGCTCGACCACTGTCCCGGTCCCGTGCAGGCGAATGATTTTTGGCGACCCTTGAAACGCGCAGAACATCAGCACGATGCGCCCGTTTTCCTTGAGGTGCGAAACCGTTTCGATTCCGCTGCCGGTCAGGTCAAGGTATGCCACCGTGGTTGGGCCCAGAATGCGCAGGGTGTCTAGGCCCTTCGGGGAGACGTTGACGTGGCCGTCGGAAGCGAGCGGCGCGGAGCCCACAAAGAAAACGGGCTGCGCCTCGATGAATTTGCGGATCGAATCGTCGATCGCCGGATAGACCTTCCCCACGGCAGGCGCTCCTTTTTCAGTTGATCTTAGCACGCGCGCTGATGGAAGCGTTTCGTAAGGGTTTAGGCTTTAGGAGGTCCGACCTTCAGGTCGGACAGAAACGTGCGCAACGCGAGGCCTTTAGGCCCTGAAGTTCTAAGCTATGAACCCCGTTTTCAGCGAATGTCTTCACGGCTTTTTGTTCGCTTCGTATTCGCCCAGGTGTATAGTAGCGCCAGCCGCCATGCCGAAGTTCGCCACGTTCCGGGCCAAGCGCGATTCCGCCGCGGCGGATTCCGAGTCCTCAACTTCCTCCACCTCCTCACCGCCCTCAACCTCCATCCTCCACGTGGACATGGACGCGTTCTTCGTGTCGGTGGAACTCCTGGACCGGCCCAAGCTGCGCGGCAAGCCCGTCGTGGTGGGCGGGCAGCCGAACCAGCGCGGCATCGTCTCCACGGCGAGCTATGAAGCGCGGAAATACGGCATCCACTCGGCCATGCCGCTGCGGACGGCGGGGCGGCTGTGCCCGCACGCGATTTTTCTCGAGCCGCGGCACCAGCTCTACTCCGAATGGAGCGACCGCGTCGCGGCGATCCTCGGAAAATATTCGCCGGTCGTGGAGATGGCTTCGGTGGACGAGGCCTACATCGACTTCGCGGGAACCGAGCGGCTGCACGGCCCGCCGCTCGCCGCGGCCGATGCGCTGCTGCGCGAAGTCACCGCGACGACAGGGCTGCCTGTGTCTGCGGGCCTCGCGAGCACGCGCCTCGTGGCCAAAGTGGCGAGCGATCAGGCCAAGCCGCGCGGCCTCGTCTGGGTGCCCGCCGGAAGCGAGGAGGCCTTTCTCGCGCCGCTCGACGTGCGGCGCATCCCCGGCATCGGCAAAGTCACCGAAGCCGCCCTCAAGGCGCAGGGCATCGAAAAAGTGGGCCAGCTTGCCGCCGCGGCGCAGGAAAAACTCGAGGGCGACTTTGGCCGCTGGGGCACGGCGCTCTACCGCAAGGCGCGCGGCGGCGACACTTACGAATTCCTCTTCGACGCCGAGCCGAAATCCATTTCGCACAATCACACGTTCGGCGAAGACACCGAGGACCGCGCCAAGATGGACGCGACGCTCAGCTTCCTCACGCAAAAAGCCATGAAGCGCCTGCGCGAGGCGGGCCTCAGCGCGTCGACGATCACGCTGACGATTCGCTACCAGGGATTCGAGACCTTCACCCGCGCCCGCACGCTGCGCGAGCCGACGCACCTCGACCCCATCGTCTTCGAAGCCGTGAATCAGCTCTTCGACCGCAACTGGAACCGCAAGCGAAAAGTGAGGCTCCTCGGCGTCGCGCTCTCGCAGTTCACGCACGGCGGCGAGCAACTCGATTTGCTCGACGCGGGACGCCGCGAGAAAATGGAGCGCCTCGCGAAGGCCACGGATTCACTGCGCGACCGCTTCGGATTTTCAAAAGTTCAATTCGGCGGCTCGATGACAAAACCGCATAAGGAAGAGGGAAAAGTTTGAAAGGTGTTCGGTCAGAACGCAGCTTCTCGGTTTGGAAATGATATCTTTGTGGAGACGAGCGGATAGTGATGATCGTCATCATGCGAAATCTAATGACCACGATACTGACCTCGCTTTTGGTCCTCGGGGTGAGTGTCTCCTGCGTTCAGACGCGCCCTCAAGAGCTTTCCAAGCAGGCGGTTCAAGCTCCGAGCGAAGGTCTTGACATGCTCGCGGGCTGCTATAGGGTTGCGTTTCTGTCCTGGAGCCCGTCAGATGCGGATATCAAATTGATCCCGCCACAATTTGAACTGCTAAATGTACCCAGGGTACCGGGAAGCGCTTATCTCAACATACGCAGCCTAGGCGTGAAAAGCGAGCGCGACCCCTGGGAGGCATTTGGGAGTTGGAGACCTAAGGGTACGGACAAGTTGGAGATAAACTGGGGAACTGGTTTGGGCGGTTTTCGCGGAACGCTGAAAAGATCGGGAAATGGTGAACTCGTGGGCAAAATAAAGGAGTATTGCGACTCTCACTGCGAGTACGTGAGAAGAATCGGCAGCCTTCACGTTCAGAAAATTGGCTGCGGACCAAACTGACTTGCGACAATCGGGCTCATAGTCCTTGAAGATAGTGAGCCAGAGATATGTCCCCGGCCATCCGAAAAATCACTTGGCTAACTCCCCGGGAGTTCCCCTATCGGAAGTAAACAGCAGCTGCGTTCGTTGAATTCTTTGTTCACCGCATAGACTGGCGCATAATCCGAGCATGACTCCGCGCGAGTTAGCCGAACAAATCTGCGCGACGCTGCGCCGCCACGGGCATCAGGCATATCTCGTGGGCGGGTGTGTGCGCGATCTCATTCTGGGCCGCGAACCGGCGGACTACGATGTCGCGACCGACGCTCGCCCGGAGCGTGTGCAGGAACTGTTTCCACACAGCCTTTCTGTGGGTGCGAGATTCGGCGTGATTCTGGTCGTGGAGGAGAAAACTCAAGTCGAGGTGGCGACGTTTCGCTCTGACATTGGGTACACCGATGGACGGCATCCTGATGCCGTCACTTACGCAACCACCCCGCAGGAGGATGTGCAGCGGCGGGATTTCACGATCAACGGATTGCTGATGGACCCGGCGACGGGGGAGATCCTCGATTTCGTTGGCGGGCGAGCCGATCTAGGCGCCGGAATTGTCCGGGCCATCGGTGATCCGCTTCGGCGCTTCGACGAAGATAAATTGCGCATGCTGCGAGCGGTGCGCTTTGCCGCGCGATTCGGCTTCCAAATCGATCCGGAGACGATGGCGGCGATTCAGAAACTCGCGCCAAAAGTGCTCGAAGTTTCCCTCGAGCGCATTCGCGATGAACTGACCAAGCTGCTCACTGAAGGCGCGGCGCGGAGAGGATTCGAGTTGCTGGATGAAACGGGACTGCTCCCCGTGGTGCTTCCTGACATTGCGCGCATGAAGGGCGTCGAGCAGCCGCCGCAATTTCATCCCGAGGGCGACGTCTGGATTCACACGCGCATGATGCTCGAGAAGCTCGCGCCGCGCTCGCCGACGCTGGCCTGGGGCGTCTTACTTCATGATGTGGGCAAGCCGCCTACGTTTGCGCCGGCGAAAGGGCCGGGCACGCGCATTCGCTTCGATGGCCACGTGGAGGTGGGTGCGCGCATGGCCGAACACATCTGCCGCAACCTGCGCTTCTCGAACGAGGACGTCGAACAGGTCGTTTCGCTGGTGGCGAATCACCTTCGCTTCAAGGATGTGCGCGATATGCGCACCGCTACTCTGAAGCGGTTTGTGCGCCTGCCGCACTTTGAGGAGCACCTGGAACTGCACCGCCTGGACTGCCTGGCCAGCCACGGCAGCCTCGACGCCTATACCTTCGTCCAGCAATTCCTCCTGGAAACTCCACCCGAAAAAGTGTATCCCCCAAAACTCGTTACGGGCGATGATCTGAAAAGCATGGGCCTCGTGCCGGGACCCCGATTCAGGGAGATCCTGCTGGCAGTCGAGGAGGCCCAGCTGGAAGGACGGCTTCAGGACCGGGAAAGCGCCCTTCAGTTCGCGCGATCCATCGCCCAGCCCTGATTGACCCGATTTAGCCTGGCAATTCAGTTGTTGCTCCTTTAGGCCTCATAGGGTTTTCGATCTTGCCGATATCGGATATTGAACCAGTGGCGTAAGAGGTTACGCGGGAGTCAGGCCTCAGACATCCAGTAACCTTATTCGTTTTAGTGCTTTAGAAGCTAAGAATCTGAATCCAAAGGGATGCCAGACAGACTTTAGTGTAGCACGCTAAATGTTGCTTCTAATCGCGCTGTAGCCTTTTGCACCTTTTGGGTTTATCCTGCATCTAACGGGTTGTCGCTCGAATTCTCATTCGTTTTTCTGGCTGTCTAAGGGGGACCTAGATGAGCGAAAAATCGATTCAAATTCCAAAGGAGCTGCCCATCCTGCCGGTTCGGGATACCGTCCTGTTTCCCGGCGGGGTCCAGCCTCTAACCGTTGGCCGCGAGGGGTCCTTGGCCCTGCTCAACTCGCTGCACGGCGAAGAAAAACTGCTGGGAATCGTGGCCCAGCACGATCCTCGAGTCGAGGAGCCCGCCGCTGCCGACCTGCATCTGGTGGGCACTGCCGCGAAAATTCACAAGTTGGTGCGGATGCCCAACGGGAACGTCGTCGTGTTTCTGGAGGGCTTGCAGCGCATCCGTGTGGTGGAGTTGATCAGCTTCCGCCCGTTCTTGACCGCACGCGTCGAGATTCAACCCGACCTCGTGGGAGAACAGGACGCGGAACTGATGGCGCTGGAGCGCAACGCCCGCGAGCTGTTCCGGGACGTGGTGGCTCGCTCGCCTCAGCTTTCCGATGACCTGCAAACGGCTGCTTTGAACATCGAGGACCCGGTTCGGCTCGCGGACTTCATTGCCGCGAATCTGCCGTCGCTCCCGACGTTGCTGCGCCAGGAACTTCTCGAAACCGCGGACGTCCGGCGCCGCCTCGAAACCCTGATCCGCGAACTTTCCAAGGAACTCGAAGTCCTGGAGCTGCGGAACAAAATTCAAGAGCAAGTGCAGGAGCAGGTGAGCCAGAGCCAGCGCGAGTATCTGCTGCGCGAGCAGCTCAAGGCGATTCACAAGGAACTCGGCGAAACCGATGACGGCCAAGTCGAAACGGACGAGCTTCGCGAAAAGCTCGAGAAGTCCGGCATGCCCGCCGAGGCGCGCAAGGAGTGCGACCGCGAGTTGAAGCGGCTCGCGAAGATGACTCCGGCGTCGGCCGAGTACATGGTTGCGCGCACCTATCTTGAATGGATGGTCTCCTTGCCCTGGGCGAAATCTTCCGGCGCGACGGAGATCGACATTCCGAAGGGGCAAGCCATTCTGGACGAGGATCACTACGATCTTGAAAAAGTGAAAGAGCGCATTCTCGACTATCTCGCGGTGAAGAAACTCCAGCCGGGCATGAAGGGGCCGATCCTGTGCTTCCTCGGGCCGCCAGGAGTGGGGAAAACTTCGCTCGGAAAGTCGATCGCTCGTGCGCTTGGACGCAAATTCGTGCGCGTGTCGATGGGCGGCATGCACGATGAAGCGGAAATCCGCGGCCACCGCCGGACGTACATCGGCGCGCTGCCGGGACAAGTCATCCAGGGAATCCGCCGAGCGGAAGTGAACGACCCGGTCTTCATGCTGGACGAAGTTGACAAGCTCGGGCGCGATTTCCGCGGCGATCCTTCGGCGGCGTTGATGGAAGTGCTCGATCCGGAGCAGAACGCGACATTCCGCGATCACTATCTGGACGTGCCGTTCGATTTGTCCAAGGTGCTCTTTATCGCCACCGCGAACATGATCGACCCGATTCCGGAGCCGTTGCGCGATCGGATGGAAATCATCGAACTCGCGGGCTACACCGAGATCGAGAAGATCCACATCGCCAACAAGTACCTCGTTCCCAAGCAGGCGAACGAGCATGGCTTGAAAATGGGCGAGCAGATCGAGTTCACCGACGACGGCTTGCGCGAGATCATTCACAGCTACACGCGCGAGGCCGGCGTGCGGAATCTCGAACGCGAGATCGCCACTTTGATCCGAAAACAGGCCCGGCGCATCGCCGAGGGCAAGACCGACAAGCTCGTGGTCACGCCCGAGGTGGTGCACGGAGGCCTGGGCGTGCCGAGGTTCCGAGCCGAGCGGGAAGTCGAGGAGCGCGTCAAAACGCCCGGCGTGTCGGTCGGACTGGTCTGGACGCCCGCGGGCGGCGACATCGTCTTCATTGAGGCGAGCCGCATGCGAGGCGGAAAGCAGTTCACGATGACCGGCCACCTGGGCGAAGTGATGCAGGAGTCGATGACGGCCGCGCTGACGTGGGTTCGCGCCAACGCCGAGCGCTACGGCATCGATCCCGACTTCTTCCGCAAGCAGGACATCCACATCCACGTGCCTTCGGGCGCGGTGCCGAAGGATGGTCCTTCAGCGGGCGTCGCGATGGTGAACGCACTGGTGAGCCTCCTGTCCGGCCGGCCTCTCCGCCCGCGAGTCGCGATGACCGGCGAGATTTCGCTCTCCGGCATCGTTCTGCCGGTGGGCGGAATCAAGGAAAAAGTGCTTGGAGCGAAGCGCGCCGGAATCCGCGAGGTGATTTTGCCTGCGGAGAACGAGCCGAACGTGAAAGAGGACCTGCAGCCGGAGGTGCTCGACGGGATGCAGATTCACTTCGTGCACACGGTGGACCAGGCCCTCGACATCGCCCTGACCAAGTCCGTGCCGGTTGCGGCGGAGCTGAAGAAGGGCCAGTTGCCGGCGCCGCCCGCGCCCGCGGGAGTGCCGCCGATCCACTAATCGTAAATCACAAGAGACAATAAAGAAGCCCGGCTTTCGCCAAGAAAGCCGGGCTTTTTTGTGGCGCAGGCTTCCAGCCTGTGGGGTTTGGTTGGGCGCTAGGTCGATCCTGCCGCAACCAAACCCCGCGGGCTGAAAGCCTGCGCCACCCTGCTAGAATTTGCGCGTGGCCCGCTCGCGAAAATTATTCCCGATCTACGGCAGCGCACTCGCGAACAACATGCTCGCGGCGCTGGTGCACGATCGCGTCGTACTTCAATTCGTCGAAGACTACGTGACCTCCTATGATCGTCGCGGAATTCTCGGCGGACCCGCTCGCGATCGGGAACTCGCGGAGACGATCGGCCGCGAAATCGTTCTCGCCCTGATTATTGAAACCCGTGCCGCACTGCCCCGATTTTTCGGCAAACAGAAGCTGAGCAAACTCAGACCGGAGGAAAAAGAGGCGGTCGACTTTTTTTTTCGCGAACTGGCAGCGGCGCTGGCGCGCGCGCAAAACTGGAGCGCCGAAGATCGCCGGCAATTCCGCCGTGACCTCGCGCTGTACTCGGAATTCGGCGAGCGAAGCGAGGCGCCGGCCCGGAGCCGCAAACCGGCCAAAGCGCGGGAGGAGGAGCCTCCATTCGTCGCGCGCGTCGCGCTGCTTCTCGATCCCTCGATGCTGGATCAGGCGCGCCGCGCGTCGCGCAAATTTCATGGAGGCCTTGCGCAGCTTGCACGGACACTTCTGCGCAGAACACTTGGCTAGCGAGCGGGCAAGAACACGTCTCTCACTGCGAAATCCGCTCGACCTGCACCGCTGTTCCGTAAGCCAGCACTTCGGTCGCACCCTGCATGACTTCGGTGGCATCGTAACGCATCGCAATTACGGCGTTGGCGCCGTGCTCCGCCGCGTGCTGCATCATGAGTTCGTAAGCCCCTTCGCGGGTCTTCTCGCAGAGATCCGTGAGGATCGTAATGTTGCCGCCCACGATCGTCTGCAGGCCCGCGCCAATCGAGCCGAGAAGGCTGCGAGAACGGACGATGATGCCGCGCACGATTCCGCAGTTTCGGACAATCCGGTATCCGGGGAGTTCCTGCGAAGTCGTGACCATCGTGGTTTCCAAGCGCGTGGGCATGGCTCTTCCTCCTTGTGTACCGATTCGCTGCATTCCGATAGTAACCAGACCATCCAGCCCTCTGCTCGAAACTTTTCTGCTATGCTCCGGCCTGTACCTCTCGGTATGGCGGGTCGCGAGACTCTTGATGCTCACCCTGTTCTACGTCCTCGTCGTCGAGCAGATTCTCCAGGGCTTGTACAATCTTTGGGACGGCCTCGTTTGGCTTCGGCTGGCGCAGCGGCGCGCCGGAACGCATTCGGGTTTTTACGCGCCGCGCGTGGCGCTCTTTTGCCCGGTGAAGGGCGCGGAACCGGGCCTCGAACAGAACATCTCGGCACTGGCCTCGTTCGACTATCCCGACTACGAAATTTTCTTTGCGATGGCGAGCGGCGACGATCCGGCGCGCAAGATCATCGAGCGCGTCACCGGCGGCAGCAAACGCAAAGTTCACATCGTCGTCGCCGGCAAGCCGAACGGCTGCGGCGAAAAAGTGAACAACCTGCGCGCCGCGATTCAGCAGGCCGCCGAGGGATTCGACGTTTACGTCTTCGCCGATTCCGACGGCCGCCCCGGGCGAAGCTGGCTTTCGCGCCTCGTGGCGCCGCTGGCGGACACAAACCTCGGCGCGGTGACCACTTTTCGCTGGTTTTTCCCTCAAATCGGCGGGTTTTGGAGCGCCCTGGCTTCGGCCTGGAACGCGCCCGCGGTGACGTATCTCGGCGAACATGCGCGGAATTTTTGCTGGGGCGGCGGCACGGCGATTCGCCGTGAAAAATTCGAGCAAAGCAACGTGACGGAATTCTGGAACGGGTCGGTGAGCGACGATTTCTCACTGACGCACGCTCTGCGACAGTCCGGGCTTCCCATTCAGTTCGCGCCCGAGTGCATCGTGCCCACGATGTTCGATTGCAACTTGGGGCGCCTGCTCGAATTCACCGACCGGCAAATCATCATTACGCGCGTTTACGAATCGAGATTGTGGGCGCTTGGCGGGATCGGCCACTTGTTCTACTGCGCGTCGATTCTGCTCGGGGTCGGACTGTTCGTCGCCAACCTGATTTCGGGGGCGCCTGCGGTGCACTTGTTGCTGCTGGTGATCATCCCGATGGTGCTGTCGATGGCTCGCGGCGTGCTTCGGCTGGCCGCGATTATGGAAGTCCTGCCAGACTGGAAGACGAAGTTGCTGGCGGATGGATGGATCTGGACGTTCCTCGCGGCGATTGCCCCGTTCCTGGCTTTGTGGAATACGCTGGTGGCTCTCTTCAGCCGGCAAATCCGCTGGCGCGAAATCCGCTACGAACTGCTCTCACCGGGACAAACGCGCATCCTCTCTCGCTAGTTTTTCCGAGCAGTCTCCGCGCCCTCGCTTTTCTCTTGTGTCCTCTGTGTTGAGCTTTTGATCGCTCATTGCTCATTGACCGGAGAGAAACGGGAAATGCGCCGAGGCGGCCATGAAGAAAAGCATGGGAAAGCTCAGCCAGAAATTAATCTGCATGACTAGCGTTGCGGTACGTGCCAGCTTCGCCGCTTCGGCCGGCATCGGCGTTCCTTGCTCAACCGACGCGCGCGTCCACGCGATCAAGCGTTTCTGGCAACGCCAGGAAATTCCCCAGACGTTCAGGAACAGGATGGTTCCGATCCCTCCACCGATCGCGATGCACAAAGTACGGTTTCCGACGCCGGGCTGAGCCAGGAGCGAAACAACGAGCCACGCGACTGCCGCCATTACGAAAAAGACGAGAGTTCCCGACAGATACGAGTTCGAGAGCGGGCCGCCCGCCTGGACCAGCGCCATTTCAATCGCGAACGCCGCCAGCCAGCAGGCCAGCCAAATTCCGATCCAAGCTCCCCAGGCGTGGGGTCGCCCAGCGTTGGTCGCATCAGTCTTGGCCAAAATCATGAAGTAACGAAACCCCGCAAGCCAGCCGAACACGGCGCTCCAACGCAGCCACCACAAACCCCGCGAAGCGATCTCCGGAAACGTCTTCGCGCGGGTTGCGGGATCGAGCGCTTTAAGCGTGGGGTTAACTGCTAGGACAAAAAAGTAGAGGAATCCCAGCCAAAGAAAGCCCGCGACGATGTGCATCCATCGCAACGCGATCTGTTCGATGCTCGATGTGCTGGCCGCGAACGCCACATCCAATTTCCACAGCGCGAACGCGCCAAAAAACGACACGTGATCGAAAAATATGGTCATTCCCGCTCCTCTTCACACAACGCTAGTCGGTCGCGGGGATTGTAAGCCCGACGGAAGGGTTTCCTTGCGGATTTTACATGGTTCACCCATGAAAATTTTTCCGCGGCGCCGTGAAAAAATTGCTCCTACAAGGAAATCTCTACCGAGTTCAGGGCGACTCAGTATTCATGTTTCCCCTTCAACTCCTTATGATTGAGACTGCAAAGTTTTGCCACTTTGTGGTAGACGGCTTGCACAGTACTTCAGTCGGTCTTGTGTGGCGGCACGGTCATGCCTTGGGCGTGGCTTGACTTTTCCGAAAGCCGGCGGGGAAGCGGTCCTTCCAGCAGGAGCTAGTTCCCGTCCGGGTGTACTGGGAAGAAGTTCGGAGAGTGCGGCCCGCCTCAACGTTGTCCAGGTTAAATTGGCTTTAGACGTTAAATCCATTGGTCCCATATCCCGGCGCGGACTGAGAACTGTGAGGTCACCCCTGATACGCAGACGAAAGCAGTCCGAAGAAGTTCAGGATCCCCAGCCGCGATTTTCCATGCAGAGCTTCGTATTGTGCGAGCGCGCCACCGGCGCGGCGCGGTTTCGTGTTGAGGCAGAGCCGGATGGCAGCATGCCGGTCGAAAAGATTGCCGGTTTGCTTGCCGTCCATTGCCTGGTGCGAGGCCAGGCACCCGAAGATTACGAACTGATGATCGTTCCCCGCGAATCTCTCCTGGACGCGGCTGCGGAGCGCGCTCAGGAGCTTCTTGCGGCGGGACGCGCCCTGGGAGCGGGGGTGAAGGTCAGCCGCCGCGAGCAGGAGGTTCTGGACTGTATTCTCCAGGGCCTTTCGAACAAGGAAATTGCCTCAAGACTCAACGTGGCGGAGCGTACCGTGAAATTCCACGTTTCCAGCTTGCTGGCCAAGTTCGGCGTCACCGATCGCATCGCGCTGAGTCGCGAAGCCTCGCTCGGGCGCTTGCCTCAATTTTCGGGCCTGGGGCAGGTCTCTCCGGAGACGCTTTTCGGTTTCCCGGTCCGTTCGCGGCAGGCGCAAGAAGCGCCGCCCGCGCCCGCCGCGGTCGAGAATCCCGACGAAAGTTCACGAGAAGTTCCGGGTGCGCGGAATCGCCTTGTGCCGATCTTCGCCCGCGAACGCTACGCCACCTGAGGTTCGCAACCGTCTTATCGTTTGTTGAGTCGCAACAGGGCCTGAAAGACGAGCGGCCCATCCGGTTTCGAGCCGGATGGGCCGCTGATTTTTTCCGGTGGCGAGATTCCTGCGCCGCAGGCACCGCTGGTCGATTGATTTCTACGGCCGCTTATTTCGCGGAGTAGTGGCTCGTGACTTCGTCCCAGTTCACCACGTTCCACCAAGCCTCAATGTAATCCGGCCGGCGGTTCTGATATTTCAGGTAGTAGGCGTGTTCCCAGACGTCGAGGCCGAGGATCGCTTTCCCGCCGGCCATCAACGGATTGTCCTGGTTGGGTGTCGATTCGATCCCGAGCTTGCCGTCCTTGACGGTCAGCCAGGCCCAGCCCGATCCGAAGCGCCCCACGCCGGCCGCCGCGAATTTCGTCTTGAATTCGGCGAATGAACCGAACGCGGACTTGATCGCGTCCGCCAGCGCGCCCGAGGGCTCGCCGCCTCCGCCTTTTTTCATCAGCTTCCAGAACATCGAGTGATTCCAGTGGCCGCCACCGTTGTTTCGCACGGCCGCGCGAACATTCTCGGGAACTTTGTCCAGGCTCTTCATGAGTTGATCGATCGACAGAGCCTGAAGGTCAGCGTTTCCTTCGAGGGCTTTGTTCAAATTCGTGACGTATGCGTTGTGATGTTTGCCATGATGGATTTCCATCGTCATCTTGTCGATGTAGGGTTCCAGCGCATCGCTGGGGTACGGGAGCGGTGGAAGAACGTGGGCCAAAGGACCCTCCTTTTGTGGCGTTACCGCCGGTTGTGACATGGATACCTCCTCGCCTGATTTGGATGATAGCTCAGTGTCACTGGGCAATCGCATTCTAGCGCGGACCCACGGGCGGCACAACCGGCGATGGGCTGCGTCCCGGGCGCGTCTCGCGCGATACGGCGCATTCGATTCATTTTCGATTTGGCCCGATTCGGCTCATGCCGCATAAGCCATATGGAATTTTCCCGCCGCTGTTACAACGCCGCACCCCTTGTGCTATCCTTGGTTATTGGAAGCCCACATAGGAACTTCGGCGACCCGCGACTGATGGGCCTTGGGCGTGCCACGCAGGTAAAAATTCATACTTAAGAACTGGAGCAATTCCAAGCTATGGCTACGATTACGGACCCAGTCGTCCGCGCCCACAAGCGCGAGGTCATTGATAAGGCCGTTCTTCGATTTTGCGGTGACTCCGGCGATGGAATGCAGATTACGGGCAGCCAGTTCACGAACACGGTTGCCCTGTACGGAAACGACTTAGCGACTTTCCCCGACTATCCCGCTGAAATCCGCGCCCCTGCGGGCACGATTCCCGGTGTGAGCGGCTTTCAAATCCAATTTTCCTCGGCGGACGTTTTCACTCCCGGCGACGCCGTGGACGTACTCGTGGCCATGAACCCGGCCGCGCTCCGAACCAACGTCAAGGACCTGAAGCCCAACGGGATTCTGATCGTCAACAGCGATGCCTTTACGGACGCCGACCTGCGCAAGGCCGACCTCGAGACGAGCCCCCTGGAAGACCATACCCTCGACGCGTACCGCGTGTTTCCCGTGGAGCTCGAGCGGCTCACCCGCGCGGCGCTGCAGGAGTTGGGACTCGACGCGAAGTCGATGGACCGCTGCAAGAACTTCTTCGCGCTGGGGATGTGCTACTGGCTCTACAACCGGTCCATGGATCTGACCTACAAGTGGATCGAGGACAAGTTCAAGGCCAAGCCGCTGCTGATTGAGGCGAACAAGCTGGCCATGCGAGCGGGCTATAGCTACTGCGAAGCAACCGAAGCGTTCCAAGTCAGCTACGAAATTCCGCCTGCCAAGCTGACGCCCGGTACGTACCGCAATTTGAGCGGCAACCAGGCGCTGGCGATTGGCTTCGTCGCGGCCTCGCAAAAGGCCGGCCTTCCGCTTTTCCTGGGCTCCTATCCGATCACGCCTGCCTCGGACATTCTGCACGAACTCTCCATGTACAAGAATTTCGGCGTGATGACGTTCCAAGCCGAGGATGAAATTGCGGCGATCACGTCCGCGATCGGCGCGGCGTATTCCGGCTGTCTCGCGCTCACGACCACTTCCGGTCCCGGCATGGCCCTCAAGACAGAAGCGATGGGCCTTGCCGTTCGGTGGAATTGCCGCTGGTGATTTGCGACATCCAGCGCGGCGGCCCGTCCACGGGTTTGCCGACCAAGACCGAGCAGGCTGACCTTCTGCAGGCGATGTTCAGCCGCAACTCGGAGGCGCCGATTCCGATCCTTGCGCCCTCGACGCCGGGCGATTGCTTCTGGGTTGCCGTCGAAGCCTGCCGCATCGCGCTCAAGTACATGGTTCCAGTTATTATTTTGTCAGACGGATATTTGGCTAACGGTGCTGAGCCGTGGCGCATTCCGACGGTTGATGAAATCCCCGGGATTCAGGTGAAATTCGCAACCGACCCCAACGGGTTTCATCCCTACTCGCGCAATCCCGAAACGCTGGCGCGACCCTGGGCAATTCCGGGCACACCGGGACTCGAGCACCGCGTCGGCGGAATCGAGAAGCAGGACGTCACCGGCAACATCAACTACGAACCACTGAACCACGAAAAAATGGTCCGCCTGCGCGCGGCGAAAGTGGAAGCCGTGGGGCAGGATATCCCCGACGTGGTTCCCGTCGGCGATCCCGACGGAGACTTGCTGATCGTGGCGTGGGGCTCGACCTACGGCGCAATTACTGCGGGCATGAAGCCCATGCGCGCGAAGGGGCATCGCATCGGCCACGTGCATTTGCGGCACCTCAATCCGCTGCCGCGCAATCTCGGCGAAGTGCTGGGTCGCTATCGCCAGGTGCTCGTGCCGGAGATGAACATGGGCCAGCTCCTCATGCTGCTGCGCGCCAAGTATCTCGTCGATGCGCAGGGCTACAACAAGATTCAGGGACAGCCCTTCAAGCAAGTGGAAATCGAAGCGAAGATCGAGGAAATTCTGGGCTGAGGCCCGCTGCCTGCCGGACAGGCGGGCGAAAGGATATCGGAGAAAAGACCCATGACCACGGCATCGATTCCAGTACTGACCAAGAAGGATTTTCAGACGGACCAGGAAGTCCGCTGGTGTCCGGGCTGCGGAGACTACGCCATTCTTTCCGCGGTGCAGAGCGTGTTTCCGGAGCTGGGGATTCCGCGCGAGAAATTCGTCGTCATTTCCGGCATCGGCTGCTCCAGCCGTTTCCCGTATTACATGAATACGTTCGGCTTTCACACGATCCATGGCCGCGCGCCGGCCGTGGCCACCGGAGTGAAAATCGCGCATCCCGAACTGGAAGTCTGGGTGGCGACGGGCGACGGCGACTCGCTCGCCATCGGCGGCAATCATACGATTCACATGCTGCGGCGCAACGTCGGCATCAAGGTGCTGATGTTCAACAACAAGATCTACGGCCTGACGAAGGGGCAGTACTCGCCCACTTCCGAATTCGGCAAGAAGACAAAATCCACGCCGTACGGCACGGCGGATCGCCCGTTCAATCCGCTGGGCCTCGCGATCGGCGCGGACACGGGATTCGTGGCGCGTTCGGTGGACGTTTTCCAGGGACACTTGAAAGACACGCTGAAGAAAGCGGCGGCGCACAAGGGCTCGGCGTACGTTGAGATTCTGCAGAACTGCAACATCTTCAACGACGGCGCATGGTTCAACCTCACCGAAAAAGAGGCGCGCAGCGAGCACGTGGTGCAGCTCGATCACGGCAAGCCGCTGATCTACGGCAAGAACCGCGACAAGGGCATCCGCCTGAACGGCATGGAGCTCGAAGTCGTCCACCTCGGCAACGGCAACGGGCTCACCGAGAAGGACCTGCTCGTTCACGACGAGAAGCACCCGAATCCGGCCTACGCCTTCCTGCTGGCGCAGATGGAAGAGAAGCCCGGCTTCCCGACTCCGATCGGCGTGCTGCGCTCGTGGGACCGCGACCGCTACGAAGATGTAATGGCGAAGCAGATTCAGGACGTGATCGCCAAGCGCGGCCCCGGCGACCTTGCGAAACTGCTGCACGCCGGCGACACGTGGGAAGTGCGGTAGGGCTCCCCTGGTGTGTCGAAATTCAATAAACCTTACATTTCGGGCTCTAAGGACAACAAGGAGCCCACGTCGCCCACAGAGCGGAGCACGACGCGAACTATTCTGCTCCGATCAAATCACGGCCGCTGAGTGATAGTTTGCAATTCCTTCAGGAATTCGTCACGGTCGCGGCGGGCTTGCTCTACTTGCCGCGTTTTCGCATTCAAATGGCGCTGACCGCGAATGGGCGTGTCCTGTAGGTGCTGCGACCAGCCTCGCAGTTGGCGGGAAATGCTTTCCGCAAGAGATTTCAAATTTGAAATTTCGGATTTGAGATCGGAAAAACCTTCGATCTGTTCCATCAGCAGCAGAATTGATCGCGTTTCGCCCGCCGAACCGCGAGCAATGTAGAGAAACGAGAGAAGCTCGTTTGTTGTGCCGCGCTCAAATCCTTCGGCAATATTGTTGGAAACCGAAAGCGCGGCACGCTCGATCTGGTCGCGCAGACTGCGATGGTGGCGCAACGGACGCGTCTCTCCCAAGCCGTAGATGCGTCTACCCAGATCTGAAGCGGCCTGCCAGACCGGGAGATCCTCGAAACGTTCGTACTTCACGACGACTTATTCCAGATAGCCATTCGAGCATGATTCTAGCTCAATGCTTCGCGGCTGTCACTGAAAATGACAAGGATTCACGGCTCGATTCCGGAGTGAGGAGCTGATGGGGATCCAGGACTTGGGTTGAAGTCGCCGGCGAAATAGCGACCTACGGCCGCGTTCCGGCATTCAGCACCGAGGAGCGTGCCTCGCTGCTTCGCGAAGCGAAATAATTCTCATCGTTCAGGCGGCGATAAATCCGTCCCGCGACGCCTGCCGCCATGGGCCCCTTGATCACCTTGCTGTGCCCGCGCATCAGCACGACCAGAACGATTTTGGGGTGTGCCTGGTCGGCGTAGGAAACAAACCATCCGAGGCGCGACGCATTATCCGAGCACGTGCCGGTCTTTCCGAGCGCCTGTTCGTCCGTCGAAATGTAGCTGAGGCGCGCCGTGCCGTACAGCACCGCGGCGAGCATTCCGTCCCGCACTTCGGGCAGGAGCGCTTCAATATTGAGCTGCCGCTTTACGCGCGGCGTGAAGTTCGTCTGTTCCTCGGCCGTGCGCGGATACTGCAGATAGAAGAGCGTGCCGCCGTTGGCGAAGCTGGAAACGAGGGCGCCAAGCTGCAGCGGCGTCATCTGAATGCCCTGGCCGAAGCTGGACATGCGCGCCACGCCGCCGAATGCCGGCGGCTCGGTCGGAAACGCGCCCGGATGCTCCTCGGAAATCTGGTACCCGGCGAGTTCGCCGAGGCCCAAGAGGCGGCCGTAGCGCGAAACCGTGTCAAAACCCATGCGCCGGCCAAGCTCCTCGAAAAACGGGTTGTTGGAGTGCGCCAATGCTTCGGTGAGGTTCAAATACTTGCGGGGAGCAACGCGAATCATCGTGTCGCGCGTGACCACTCCCTCTTGCAGCGCCGCCACGGCGATGACCGGCTTGATCGTGGAGCACGGGATGAAGCCCGCGGAAAAAGCAAGTTGCTGGTTCACGATGGTGAGGATGCGCCCGCTGGTCGGGTCGATCGCAACCACCGAGCCGTTGTAGCGGCCCAGCGCGTCCACCGCGGCCTTGCGCACGATGGGGTCATCGTACGTGGCAATATCGCCCTTCGACGAATCCGTGAAGGTCGGGACGCCGCGCAAAGTTGAGTGTCTTTTGATGGAGGCGCGCGTGGCGCTAGTCGGGGTCGCCGCCATCGCCGGGGAAACTCCCGCGAGCGATGCGGAGAGGCAAATCGCGATCAGTTTAAGATAGCTGGGCCGATGCATAAGTTCACTAGTTCCAATCTGGGCCGCTTGCGCGCTCCCGAAGCGCGGTTGAGCTTAAACCGTGATTCTAGATAATTTATCCGCTCAAACGCAATAGCCAATCAATACTCCCTCGTACTATCACGCACGGGGCCACTCCCCGGTACGTTGGTACCATTTAGAAAACAAAACGCATACAGACAGGGAGGTGAAACGCGGAGTGTATCCCTTAGGAACAGATGGTGCAAGAGAAAGCATGCGGTTTCCTGAGTGATTCGTTCAGAACCGGGGGAGGGCGCTGCGGGGGCGGGGTACCTGAGGAATCTGCTTTCCCTTGGGGCTCGCGGAAAGCAGATCCCTCGACCTTGGACGGGCTGACCCGGTGAGCTTACTTCACAGGGCGCGGCTTGGCTGCTGCGTTTGAGCCGGCGGAAGCGGCGGCGGCCTGAACTGCGGGCTTTTCGGCGGGTTTTTCCGGCGTCGCCGTCGTGGCTGCATTGCCGTTGGCCGCGCCGGGAATGGGGATGTTCATCTTCTTGCGCAGGGTGTTCTCGATTTTTCCGCGAATGTCGGCGTGCTCCTTTAGGAACAGGCGCGCATTTTCGCGGCCCTGGCCGAGGCGCTCACCGCCGAACGAAATCCACGTGCCGGATTTCTCGAGGACGCCTTTGTCCACGCCGAGGTCGATCAAGTCGCCTTCGCGGGAGACGCCCTCGCCATACAAGATGTCAAACTCGGCTTCGCGGAACGGCGCAGCTACCTTGTTCTTCACCACTTTGGCGCGGGTGCGCGAGCCGACCACGCGGTCGCCTTCCTTGATGGATTGGATGCGGCGAATGTCGAGGCGGATCGAGGCGTAAAACTTCAGCGCGCGCCCGCCGGTGGTCGTTTCGGGATTGCCGAACATGACGCCGATTTTCTCTCGGATTTGATTGATGAAAATCAGGCAGGTGCGCGATTTCGAGACGATGGCGGTGAGCTTGCGCAGCGCCTGGGACATCAGGCGCGCCTGCAACCCCATCTGCGGATCGCCCATGTCGCCTTCGAGCTCGGCGCGCGGCACGAGCGCGGCGACCGAGTCCACCACGATCACGTCGACGGCGCCCGACTGGATCAGCTTCTGCGCGATCTCGAGGGCCTGCTCGCCGTTGTCCGGCTGCGAGACGAGCAGGTTGTCCACGTCCACGCCCAGCTTTCGCGCGTAGACCGGATCGAGAGCGTGCTCGGCGTCGATGAACGCCGCCTGGCCGCCCATCTTCTGCGCCTCGGCGATGATGTGCAGCGTCAGCGTCGTTTTTCCGCCGGATTCCGGGCCGTAGATCTCGATCACGCGTCCGCGCGGCACGCCGCCCACGCCCAGCGCGGCGTCAATCGAAAGCGCGCCCGTGGGGATCACGCTGACCGGCACCAGGACGTCACGGCTGCCCAGGCGCATGATGGCGCCCTTGCCGTAATCCTTCTCGATTTGCGAGATCGCGTTTTCCAGCATCTTGCTTTTTTCGTCCGTCATCGTCCACCTCGGAGTCTAGGGTTGCCGGCGTGTCACGTTCCGTGACTCGGCGAAATCATCGGCGCTTTCGGAGTCTACTATAAACTGCCCGGTCCGGCGAAAATTCGTTGCGCAGGGCAAGATACCAGCAGGGCGAAGAAAAGGCAAATACTAATTGTCGACAGACGTGCTAGGCAAGGAATTCGATTACTCGACTATGGTCCCGGCGTCCCTGTTCATGAGGACCGCCAAGCGTTTCCTCAGTTTGTTCCTCAAATCGACGATGTTCTCATACTCCGGAACATTGTGGACGGCTAGGTCAAAATGAAGCTGCGTACCCTTCTTGCGATAGAGAATGGGACGTTTACCAAGCGCGTGCGCGTAGCCAACCTCGTAGTACACACTAGGTCGCTCACCAGAGAGGTCTGCTATCAAAAACTCTGATGTCCCAATCTCGTGAAGAATTCTTTCAGTGATCGTGTCTTGATGCTCGATGTCATCCGATCGGACTGCAGCAATTCCAAACTCCTTGAAGACCCCCTTGATGCAATCGCAAACATCATCCAGCTCAGGATGATTGTCGCTTATCCACATCATAATGAACGCTGTGTTTGGATGGTATTTTTGCATCGCCGCAGTACCGACCAAAACTGTTGGATTGGCCGACGCCGCGTCAGAAGGCACTACCATTCCCAGGGTTTCCGAAAGCTTCTCGATAGCGCTTTCAAAGCTGGCTTTCGCGTTCTTAGGCGAGATGTCTTGCTCTTCCTGCCCTCCCCGTCTCACCCCCAGCACAGTACCCTCATCGTGCAGCACCTCTGTATCCCAGTGACTGTAGACTTTCATGCGAAGAGCGGCCGACATTTCTTTATACGCAATCTGCAAATCTGATCGGTCCGCGTCTTCAAGGAGAGGCGATAGTCTCGATGCCTCGATCACGCGGAGAACGATGTCCTTCAGCCTGACCTGTAGACTGCTGGCTACCGTTCTTTCGTATTCGCCTACGTAACCCCACGCAGGATCTCGCCTATATCGCCACTCAACGTCCACTCCCAATTGCTGTTCTATGAGCGCAATGACAGTCTCAAAGTAGTGTTTAGCTTCGTCTTTAATCCCGGTCAATTGCTGTTTGAGAGCTTCGATCGAGGTTTGCGTGACTGGCATACCAATCTCTCCGTCCGGTGATCGCGATGTCTGTCAACAAGCTCGGAATGGAACTCCTCGCCTAGCAACTTGGATAGAGATGGAACCCTCGCCCACTCTTGCGCCCCAGCCAGCCGGCGGCGACCATTTTTCGTAGCTGCGGGCAGGCGCGGTATTTCGGGTCGCCGAAGCCTTCGTAGAGGACATCGAGGATATTCACGCACACGTCGAGGCCGATGAAGTCGGCGAGTTCGAGCGGGCCCATGGGATGGTTCATGCCCAGCTTCATGACGGTGTCGACGGCTTCCGGTGTGGCAACGCCTTCCATCACGGCGAAGGCGGCTTCGTTGATCATGGGCAGGAGGACTCGATTGGAGACGAAGCCTGGGGCGTCGTTGACGGCGACGGGCTTTTTCTCGAGGCGTTCGCACAGCGTCATCGTGGTGTGAAACGTTTCCTCGCTCGTTTGCAGCGCGCGGATCACTTCGACGAGGACCATCACGGGCACGGGATTCATGAAGTGCATGCCGATGAAGCGGTCCGGGCGGCTTGTGGCCGCCGCGAGCGTCGTCACCGAAATTGACGAAGTGTTGGACGCGAGGATGGCTTCGGGGCGCAGGAGCTTGTCCGCTTCGCGCAGCACGGCCAGCTTCAGGTCCAGGCGCTCCGGGACGGCTTCGACGGCGAAATCGGCGCGGGCAATCTGGGTCAAATCGGTGGTAGCTTGAATGCGGCTCAGAATCTTCGTTTTGTCGGCTTCCGCCACTTTTCCTTTTTTGATTTCGCGGTCGAGATTTTTGGCAATCGTGTCGCGCGCGCGGCTCAGAAAGCCTTCCTCCACATCGCGAAGAATGACGACGTAGCCGCAGCGGGCGAAGACGTGCGCTATGCCGTTGCCCATGGTGCCCGCGCCGAGCACGGCGACCGTGCGGATTGCGTCGATGCTCATTTCGTCTCCTGGGAAGATGGAAGCTGAGGAAGTATAGGAAGTTGAGGAGGCAAAGGAAAGTGGCTTAGGGGCGAGCTCATTCCGGCGGGCTTGCATCGACTACTTCGCGGACAATTTCCTTGGCTCGGGATTCCTGGGTGGGGCGGACTACAACGCGCCACTGGTTTTCTCCCGAAAGTTTGCGCGAGGCAATTCCAATTTCGCGGAGGCAGACGATGAGGCTATCGGCGATTTGTTCGCTATCGCCGTTCCAGGCTTCGACGACAGGGTCATCTTCGTACCATTCCTCTGTTAGATCCTGCAACCCGCTCGTCGGCTCTTCGCTGTCCGGCTCATCCGATTCCGGAAGTGCGAAGGATTCCGTTTCTTCCGAGGTCAACTCCTCGGGGTACACGAGTCCTTCAAGATCGGCAAGAATCTTCTTTGCCCTCTCCTCATCCGCTACTGAAACCCAAATTTCCGTGTTTGGGTCCGTGGGAAGAAAACTGAAGAAGGCCTTGGAATCCGGATCCGTATGCGGAATGCCTGCGCTGTCGAGCGCTTCGATGACTCGCTCGCATTCCGCGTCATCCCTGCCGCGCCAGATGGGAACCAGTCGAGCGTTCTCGGGAAAGTTTGCCTGCGGCGGATCAAGCGCGTTCACTAGCGGCACGTCGCAGTCGGAGCATTGCGTGACGCCGCGGACGTATTCGCATTTACACTGGGGGCAAATCATTGGGGGAGCATTCTACTGCGGGCGCGGGTGGGAATCTACGCTTGCGTGATTTCGCGCACGATGTCTCGCGCGCGGGTTAAATCTCCTGGGCGAACGCAGAGACGGAGCCGGTGGCCGGGATCGTCCGGGATGCGGCACGGGACGCCGTTCTCTGCCAGAGACCGGGAAATGTATTCCGCCTGGGACTCGTCTTCCCCGGACCAGATTTCTGAAGTCGCTTCGCCGGGGTCCCAATCGATCGGCAGAATCGGCGCGGCCTCGAAGGGAGCCTCCCGCTCGTATCGCGACATGTCGCGAGTATCCGGAGCGCTTTCCTGCTTATCAATGGATTCGAGCACTGCTTGCGCCGCGGGCAAATCCGAGGAGGAGACGCGAATTTCAAATCCCGGCATGGCTTCCATGTAGTACGGGCGCATGTTGAGGAAGCCGCCGGCGTGGTCGTGCGCCAGCAGTTCCACGAAGCGGATCCCCTCGCCGCGCAGCGCCGCTTGCAGCGCGGTGAATTTGGCGGGGTCGGAGCCGCGCCACAGAATTTCGAGGGAGTCGTCAGGCATGAAACCGCATTGTAGCCCGCGTCTTTAGACGCAGGGAACCTTGTTATTGAGGCGGGGGTGAAATATGACGGAGCGCATATGACGAACCGCATATGACGGAGCGAACCCCGCCTCTAAAGAGGCGGGTTACAACGGCGTCCTTACCGCTCAACCGCCAGCGCGACGGCGTTGCCGCCGCCCAGGCATAGGGCGGCGATTCCTCGGTGCACGTTGCGACGCTGCATTTCGTAGAGCAGCGTGGTCAGGATGCGCGCGCCTGAGGCGCCGATCGGATGGCCGATGGCCACCGCGCCGCCGTTCACGTTGACTTTTGCAGGATCGAGATGCAGCGCGCGCGTGACCGCGATCGCGGCGGCGGCAAAGGCCTCGTTCAATTCATACAGGTCCACGTCGCGGTCGCGATCCCAACCTGTTTTTTCGAGGATTTTTTCCACGGCATAGATCGGCGCTTCCATGATCCACTTGGGGTCGACGCCGCTCACGGCCTGCGCGACGATTCGCGCCATAGACGTTTTGCCGAGGCGCGCCGCGTTGCGCTCGCTTGTGACGACCAGCGCCGCCGCGCCGTCATTGGTGCTGGGCGCATTGCCCGCGGTGACCGTGCCGTCCTTCTTGAACGCCGGCCGCAATTTGCCGAGCGCCTCCAGAGTGGAATCTTCTCTGGGGGATTCGTCGTACTTGACGATGACTGGTTCGCCCTTCTTCTGCGGAATCTCGACCGGCACAATTTGCGATTCGATGAAGCAGGATTTCCTGGCGTGGACCGCGCGCCGATGACTCTCCAGCGCGAAGTGGTCCTGCTCCTGGCGCGTGATTCCATATTTTTCGGCAACCAGCTCCGCGGTGATGCCCATGTGAAAATCGTTGTACACGTCCCACAAGCCGTCGCGCACCATCGAGTCCACGATCTCGGCGTTGCCAATGCGGTAACCCGTGCGCGCTCCGGGCAACAAATAAGGACAGTTGGACATGGATTCCATACCGCCCGCGACCACGATTTCCGTTTCGCCCAGGATCACGCCCTGCGCCGCGAGGCCAACGGCTTTCAGTCCCGACCCGCAGACTTTGTTGATGGTCATGGCCGCGACGCGCACGTCCAGCCCCGCTCCGAGGCCCGCCTGCCGCGCGGGATTCTGGCCCAGGCCGGCTTGAACGACGTTGCCCATAATGATTTCGTCAACAGCATTCGGCTCGATCCCGGCGCGGCGCACGGCTTCAGCGACGGCTTTGGCGCCAAGTTGAGGGGCTGAAAGTGGCGAAAGTCCACCTTGGAATTTTCCGATGGGGGTACGGACAGCGCTTAGGATGACAGGTTGATCCATGGTGCACTCCCGGAACTGGAACTCGCGGGGCCGGCAAACCTAGCTACACGTTCGCCTTCGTCTCAGTATAGGAGGGTGGGAGTGCCCGGTCAATTTTGAGCGATCAAGCAGCGCGAGGTTGTTTGTGTTTGTTGGATTTTGCGCGCGGCGGTGGTTTGACTTGCCGCTTCAGATGAAAATAAAGTCTCTCCTGCGAGGTCATCTTGCGATGCATGACCTTCTCGAAGATGCGCTCGATCGGCGTCTTGGCTGGCGCCCGAGCACGAATCAAATGAGACATATGGGGGACTCCTTTGTCTCGATTTTTCGTTTTGTTACGCGCTCAGTAACCCCTGAGTAAAAAATGTATCCACACACTAACACAATCGCAAGTAGTCAATACATTATTTATTTCATTTGTTCTTAATAGTCGCGCTTAACTTGCCTGTGCGAAACAGGAGATCACCAGGCAATCGCCGGAATATGCTACCTTTGTCCCGGACGATCCTGGATGAGCAATTTATTCGATTCTTCTCCCCGCGCCGCACCGGAAGCGTCCCTCAATCCCGAACAGCGCGCCGCCGTTCGCCATGGCGAAGGCCCCCTCGTCGTCGTCGCGGGCGCGGGCACGGGGAAAACGCGGGTCATCACCGAGCGAATCCGCTTCCTGCTCGAATCCCAGCCGGAACTGACCGGCTGGGAAATCCTCGGCTTGACGTTCACCGACAAGGCTGCAGCGGAAATGAAGCGCCGGGTGGTCGCGTCGGCGCGCGGGCGGAGCGAAGAGGATGTGCGGCGCGCCGAGGGCGTCACGCTCAACACGTTTCATGGGTTCTGCAACACCCTGTTGCAGGAGGCGGACCGCGACCTCAAGGCCATCGACGAGATCGATCACTGGATCGTGCTGCGGCGCAACCTGCCGCTGCTCCAGCTCGAACACTACCGGCGCCTGGCTGAACCGGGGCAGTTTCTCGGCGACTTCGTGAAATTTTTCTCGCGCTGCCAGGATGAGCTCGTTACTCCCGACGATTACCAACGCTACGTCGACGCTCAGGCGGAGAGTTCTCGCCGCGTCCAGGACGCCATGCCTGACGACGAGCGCCGGATCCGCGACGAGGAGATCGGCAAGCTTCAGGAGCTTGCGCGGGCCTATCGCGCCAGCGACCTCGTGATTCGCGAGCGCAAGCTGCTCACGTTTGGAACGCAAATCATGGACGCCGTCCTCCGGCTGCGCGCCGACCCTGCGTATTGCGAATCGCTGCGCGCGCGCTACCGTTACATTCTGGTCGACGAGTTTCAGGACACCAACATCGCGCAGCTTGAATTGCTCTGGCTGCTGGGCGGTGAGAAGCCCAACCTGGTTGTGGTCGGCGATCACCGCCAGGCGATTTATCGCTTCCGCGGCGCTTCCTTCGGCAGCTTCACGATTTTCCTCAACCGCTTTGCCAGGGACCCGGACGTTTCGCGAAGCGAACTGCTCCAGCCGCTCACGCTCAACTATCGCTCCGCAGGGAGGATCTTGCGTGTGGCTGGCCAGGCCATCCGCCACAACGAAAAGCCGACCAACATTCCCGAATACCCGCTGACGGCGGTGCACGAGGATGGAGAAAGGGTGCGCATCGTTACGCACCCGACGAGCGATGCCGAAGCACAGTGGGTTGCGGGAGAGCTCCAGCGCCTGCATGGCGCGGGCGCGCGCTGGCGCACGTTTGCCGTGCTGTACCGCAGCCACGGCCATCGCGACAAGCTGGTCGAGGAACTGAAGGCGCGCGAGATCCCTTTCGTCATCAAGAACCTCACGATTCTCTCGCATCGCATCGTGCGTGACTTGATCGCGTATCTGCGGCTTATCGATCAGCCCGCGGACGACGTCGCTTGCGCGCGCGTGCTGGCCATGCCGGCGTGGGGACTCGAAGCCGCCGATCTCGTGCGCCTGATCGAGCGAACCGCCAAAGCCAAGCGTTCCTCGCTGTGGGATACCGCGCAGGCGGCGCAAGACCAACCGCCCTTTTCCGGGAGCGGCCGGAATTTGGGAGAACTTTTCGAGATCGTCGGCGGCCTGCGGAAGAAATCGGGGCAACTCACCGCGGCGGAGCTATTCGACGAGCTGGCCGAGACTCTTCGGATCGACGAGGCTCTTGCGCCCGAAGACCGGAAGTATTTCGATCGCCTCGCGCAATTCGTGCGCGACTGGCAGCCGAAAAGCGAGACGCAGCGCCTCAGGGAATTTGTCCAGTACCTGGATTATTTCGACCAGGCCGGGGGATCGATCAATCTCGAGCAGGAGCCGGGCGATGCGGTGCAACTGATGACCGTACACGCGGCCAAGGGGCTGGAATTCGACCACGTCTACGTTTTGCGTCTGGTGCAGTGCGGATTTCCCGCCGGGGAGAAGCCCCGCGTTCTCGAATTTCCACCGGAGCTGATGAAGGAAGAGCAGCCGCAGGGAAGTTTCCAGATTCAAGAAGAGCGGCGTCTATTTTACGTCGCCGTGACGCGGGCGCGTCAGCGTCTGACGCTGTGCACGGTGGAGAACAAGCGCTCGAAGCCGTCCGTGTTCCTCGATGACATTCTCATGGACCCGCAGATCAAGCGGCGAGACATCCAGCAGCTCGCGCCAACTCCCGCGCCGACGGCCATTGCAGCCGACGAGGATTCTCAGCGGAGTCTCTTCGACGCGCCCGACCCGCGGTCGCGCATCGGCTCGCGCATCGGCGAGTGGGCGGCCTCTTACCGTCCGCCCGTGGCCGAGCCGCTGAAAATCAGCCCCTCCGCGATCGGCGCGCTCACAACATGCCCGCAGAAATTCCTCTTCCGGTACGCCTGGGGATTGCGAGGCGGCCCGGCGGCGAACATGAGCTTCGGCAGCGTCATGCACAACGCCATCAAATTTTTCATGGGCGAGTTGAAAGGCGGACACGCGCCGGCGTTCGAGGAAGTCGCGCGGAAATTCGAGCTGGAGTGGACGTCAGCCGGATTCGAGGACGACTATCAGGAGCAGGAGTATAAGAAGGACGGCCTGGCCCAGTTGCGCGCTTTTTACGAGAAGACGCTCGTCTCGCCACCGACCGTGATCGCCCAGGAAAAATCTTTCGAGCTGCCGATGGATAACAACGTCGTGCTGACCGGAAGAATCGACCAGGTGAATCGCATCGCGGACGGCCAGGAAGAGATTATCGATTACAAAACGGGCCGGCCGCGCGACGCGGAGAAGGCGCGCAAGGATGTGCAACTGAGCGCCTACGCCCTCGCCGCGCGCGAATATTTCGATTGGAACCCGGCGCGGCTCACGCTTTTCTACCTTCAGACGAACGAGGGTGTCAGCACCACCCGCGACGACAAGCAACTGAAGAAAATGCGCGACGGAATTCAGGAAGCCGCCGCGGATATTCGCGCGGGTGAACTTCCCGCAAAGCCCGGATTCGCCTGCCGCACTTGCGATTTTGTTTCGATTTGCCCGGCGCGGGAGCAAGGCGCCGCGGCCAGCGCCTCCGGCGAAGGCGAAGAGTAACGCGCCCTCTCAACGGATCTGTCGTTTAAGGAAGCGCCACGCCGGGCGGCGAATCACTCCGCGAAAAAAAAGGGCGGCTTTCGCAGCCGCCCTTCGGTTTCTTCAGACCACGTTCGGTGAACTGGGTTTCCCGATGGCCCTCGCGCAATTCGCTCCGTGAACCCTTCTCCCCTCGGAGCAGCGAATTTTCCTTGCGGCAAACTCGCTATCGTTCTTTTACGAGTGTGCGCGCCGGAAGTCAAGAAAAAATTCCGGAACGTGCGAAAAAGAAAACGCGATGGTCGGTTCCCAAAAATTCTAAGCGGCTTGCGCGAGACAAATTCAAGCAGAGCGGATTTTGCAAACGGCGGAAAGAATAATTTATTTTGTCATTCCGAGCGGAGCGAGGAATCTCTCTGTTTCCGTGTTCAAACCGAAGAGAGATTCCTCGCTCCGATCGGAATGACAAAAATGGAGCGTGTTTGCTAAAGTCCAGCGTTCGCGAAGAAAGCTACGGAGTGGCATTCAGGTAGTAGCCGTCGCGCGTGAGGAGAGAGAGGCCGGGCCTGCGGACGCGCACTTCGATGGTGTGATACTCCTTGCTGCGATCGGTGTGCGCGCCGGAATAGGCGATGGTGTACTGGTTGCGCGCCTGTTCGGAAACGCGCGCGTAAAGTTCCTCGAGATGCTCGCGGCTCACGCCGCCGTAGAAAATATCGCCGCCGGTGGCGTGCGCGTACTTCGCAAGAACGTTGTTGCCGAGAAATGTGATGCCGCGATTCAGGTTCGCTTCACCCACGCCGACGGAATACACGGAAATGTCCTGAGACAGGAGCAGTTTTTTTGTCTCGTCGAACTTGTGCGTGTTGTTCTTCGCATTCTGCCCGTCGGAAATCAGGAAAATGATGCGGCGCCGGTCGTGCGGCCGCTCCTGCAGCTGCTCTCCAGCGGCGTAGATCGCATCGTCGATGTGCTTGGTGTTGGGATGGCCCTGCGCTTCCGCGGGGATCGTGGCCGGCCCGGGCGGCTGGGCGGTGTTCACGCGCGGCCCGGCGGTCATGGTGTAGGAGCCCGAGCCGGGAAACGAGCTGCTCAGGTCGACGTGCTTCAGCGAAGTAAGTAGCTTGTCGTTGTCGCCGATGAAATCCTCGGAGACTTGCTCGGGCACTTCGTCGAAGCGCCACAACGAGACTTCATCGGTGGCCGCGAACGCCCCGGCCAGGGTCTCCAGCGTCTTCTGCACTTTTTCCGCCGTGCTGGTTTTCAGGTCGTCGTCGATCAGGATGGCCGCCGACAGCGGAACCGCGTCGGCGGAAAACACGGCGATGGGCTGCTCGATTCCATCTTCAAACACGCGGAAGTCGCCTCTTTCCAGATCGGTCACCAGCTCGCCCGCGCTGTTCTTCACCGTCACCGGCACGACGACTAGTGAGACAGTCTCGACGATCTTGGCGCGGGAATCCTGATCCTTGAGCGATGGTGCTTGGCCGGCCGAGCCCTGGGCCTGCGCCGTCCGCGTCCGCAAGGCCGTGAAACCGGCCAGGAGCGCGCCGGTTGCAAGAATCGTCGCCAGCAATTTTCGTGGATAATTCATAGTGGACAATTCATGGGTATACCGTCACTATTTTCAGTTGAAGCATGGAGCGCAACCGGCGCGGTTAGCATCTTTATGTTCCGGCGCGGCATCCTACGTGCGTTCGCCGCCGGAGGGGATTATATAATGCGGATTCGGGCCATTCTGATTTATCTCTCGATCGCGTCGCTCGCCGCGGGTGTTGTCTGGGCCGCGCCTCCGGCTCAAATCCGCACGGAAGTGAACCTGGTCAACGTCTTTGTGACCGTGCGTGACCGGCACAAGGCGATCGTCCCCGGCCTTAAACAAGATGACTTTCAGGCCTATGAGGATGGCCAGCCTCAGGAAATCGGCTATTTTTCCGCGGAGTCCAACCTCCCCATTACGCTGGGCCTATTGATCGACACGAGCGGGAGCGAACAGTTCCTGCTGGGCGCGGAAAAGGATGCGGGGTCGCGCTTTCTGGCGCGCCTGATGCATAAGGGCGACCTGGCCATGGTGATGTCGTTTGACGTGGACATTGACCTGCTCGCCGACTTTTCTGACGACCGCGCCGTGCTCAACCGCGCCATCAACCGCGCCCAAATCAACGTCGATAGCGGCGGCCCGCTCGCCCAGGGCCCGCTGCCATCGAGCGACAGCGGCGGCACGAATTTCTACGATGCCGTTTACCTGGCCTGCAATCAAAAGCTTTCGGGCGAGGCTGGCCGAAAAGCCGTGGTCGTCCTGACCGACGCGGAAGACACGGGCAGCAAGCTGAAGCTGCAGGACGCCGTGGAAGCTGCCCAACGCAGCGACGCCGTGGTGGATATCCTGCTCGTGGCCGCCGACGGCGGCGACGAAGGCGTCGCTCGCAGGCTCGCCGACGAAACCGGCGGCCGCGTGATCGTGGTGCGCAGTGAACGAAGCCTCGAAAAGGGCTTCGACGAACTCATCGAGGAACTCCGCAACCAATACACCCTGGGCTACACGTCCTCAAACAAGAAGCACGACGGCACGTACCGCAAAATCCGGATCGAAATGAAAAACAAGGATTATTCGGCCCTGGCCCGCCGCGGCTACTACGCGCCTAACTACTAGCTGATGCGAAGTCGAGAAACCACGGTTGCAGCACAATCGTGGGGCACACCCAAACTTGCCGTTAAAAACTTCTCAGAAATGTTATCTGATCGTCTACCTCTGGTACTGAAGTCCTATTCGGCTGACTGCCCCTGATTGGCATCATTGGAGCCGACCGATCCTCCAACCCGAGGTTTCCATCATGCGGACAATTCTGACAACGATTGCTCTTCTGGCGTTCAGCCAACTCGCCAGCGCTCAGCAAGCGCTGAACAACGATACGGTAACCAAGCTGGTGAAGGCGGGGCTCTCGGACGACGTCATCGTTACCACGATCAACGCCTCGCCGGGGACGTATGACACCTCCGCGAACGGCCTGATCTCTCTGAAATCCGCGGGTGCCAGCGACAAAGTAATCTCCGCGATCGTGGTCAAGAATTCGTCCCCAGCCCCGGCAGCGCAGCCTGCCGCCACTGCCGCGCCCCAGCCAGATTCAGCTGCGACGGGCGCCGGCGCTGCGCCTCAACCGCTGGACAATAAGCCTCGAGTTTTCCTACTGTCGGCCAGCAAGGGGCCAAACCGGAACGCGGAACGCGACCAGTCGATGGAAATGAGCAAGGACCTCGAGAAAGATTGCCCTGGCGTGCGTGTAACGCTGAATCAGCAAATGGCCGACTACACGATCAATTTAAATCACATTGAAGTTGGCCTGCTCGTCCGCGACAACCAAATCCAAGTCGCCAACAAAGACGGCGACCTCATTTCGCGGACGAAAGAAGGCGGGAGCATTGCCGGCGGCATGAAGAAAGCCTGCGAAACCATCCTTGCGGACTGGGCCAAGAAATAAATACAGCTTGGATACGTTCGCGGAGTGTTAGCTTCTTGCTTAACTACCCGAAAGATTAAAATCGTCTCACGCCGCGGGCCACCCACCCCGAACTACTCAGAAGAGGTTTCATTTTATGCGGGAGGTGCGGGGGCCTTTGCCTGGGGAGTCGGCAAGTAGTAGTACCCTTTGCGGGCGCGCACGATTACATCCTTGCGATCGGTTTGGATTTTGATGGTGTGGTACTTGCCGTCGGGGGAGCGTCCGGCGGGGCTGTAGGCCAGCGCGTATTGGTGGCGGAGTTCGTCGCCGATGTCGAGGAAGGACTGGCCGAGGTCGTCGACTTTGTAGGGGAAAAAGGAGCGGCCACCGGTTTCGAGCGCGAGCTGGTCGAGAACCTGGTCGCCTTCGGTCTTCAGGTACTTGCGCTGGACCTGCTTCATCACATCTTTCTCTTCGTCGGGTGTAACCCAGTCGGTGCTGGTGCTGATCGAGTAGATGATCACGCCGGCGCGCTGGGCCATTTCCACCGACTCGCCCCGGGAGTGGCTGCTGCTGTTGTCATCGCCATCGGAGATCACGACCAGCACGCGTCGCACATCCGGATTCGGACCGGGAGGGAGCGGCGAATTGTTCAGCAAATGAGTGCTGGCCGCGTATACGGCGTCGTACAGGGAGGTGCCGCCGCCGGCGCGCTGCTTCAGGATCGTGTCGCGGATCTCTCCGGTATCGCCCGTGAAATCCTTGATGATTTGCGCACCGTCGTCGAAGGTCATCAGGAATGCCTGGTCCTTGTTGCGGCGCAGGGCGTTGAAGATGAAATCGATGGCGGCGTCCTGCTCGAATTTCAGGCGCTCGCGAATGCTGTTGGACGTGTCGAGCACCATGCCGATGCGCAAGGGAAGATCGGTGGGTTGGCTGAACGACGTAATTTCCTGCTGCGCGCCGTCGTCCAACACCTTGAAATCCTGCTGGGTCATGTCCGTGATGAGCTTTTGCTTCTTGGTGACGACGCTGAAGAGCACTTCGACGAGGTTCACGTTGCTGACGATCGCGCCGGGATGGCCTGTCTGCGCTGGTGGTTCGGATTGAGGCTTCGGCACGGCGGCAGGCGGCGCTTGCTGCTGCGCGCCCACCGCAGCGACAGCGACCAGAGAGGCAGCGATTGCAATCCAGAAGACCCGTTTTTTCATGGCGCAGAGTGTTCAGACATATGGCGCAAGCGCGGATGAAATTTCCGCTGCGCGCAACCCAGATGATGTTCCCGCTTCCTCGAAGTATACCCGCAAATCCCGCGGCAACGGAGCGCGAACTTCCACCCACGCGCCGGTGGACGGATGCGAAAATCCGAGTCGCGCGGCATGAAGAAAATTGCGGTCGAGAAGAGGAACGTTGCGCGAACCGGAGCGCAGGCCGCGCGGCGCGCCGTAGAGCGTGTCTCCGATCACCGGATGGCCGATGGCGGCGAAGTGCGCGCGAATCTGGTGCGTGCGTCCGGTGTGCAGGGTCAGCTCGACGAGCGTCGAGCGGTCCAGGCGCGCGACGACGCGCCAGTCGGTCCGCGCGTGGCGGCCAGTGGCGGCGCGAGCCGTCATGCGCGTGCGACGCCGCGAGTCGCGCGAAATCGGCAGCGTGATCGTGCCGGAATCGCGCGGCATTTTGCCGTGCACGAGAGCGAGATAGATTTTGCTCACGTTGCGGGAGCGAAATTCGTTCGCGAGATGCTCGTGGGCTCTGTCGTTTCGGGCCACGACGATAGCGCCCGAGGTTTCTCTATCGAGCCGGTGGACGATGCCCGGGCGTAGCGCGTCGGCCGAGGTCGAAAGCTTGCCGAGGCGATGCAGGAGCGCGTTCACCAGAGTCCCGCGCGAGTGTCCCGCGCCTGCATGCACCACCATGCCAGCGGGCTTATTCACAACGACAAAGTCCTCGTCTTCGTAGAGGAGTTCGAGCGGCAGGTCTTCCGGTTGGGCTATCGGCGCGGGGCGGGGAAGAATTTCGATTTCGACGGATTCGCCCGCGGAGATTCGATGCGAGGCTTTGGCGGGGAGGCCGTCAACGCGGACGCGGCCTTCGCGGATGAGCTCCTGGATGCGGGAGCGGCTCAGGTCCGGTACGCGCTGGGCGAGAAACACGTCTACGCGGCGGCCGGCGTCTTCCGCTTCGGCAGCGAGTGTTTGGCGGGAAGAGGGAACAACCGGCTCGGCTTGTTGGTTTGTTGTTGGTTCGCGCAAGAGAGGCCAGCGGCTACAGCCGTTTTAGTTCCGTCGACTTTCGGCACGGCTGAAGCCGTGCCCTACAAAGATTTCGGCGCGACTACAGCCTTCTTCGTGGCTCGGTTTGCCGGCACCGGGTGGAACCCAACAGGCTCAAAGCCTGTCCTACTTGGGCGCGCTTGCGCGCCTTGGGGTGAAAAATAGTTCATAGAACAGCAGCAGCGCGCCGATGGTGATGGCCGAGTCGGCTGCGTTGAACGCGGGCCAGATGTATTTCCAGAGGCGCACTTCCAGGAAATCGGTCACGCCGCCGTGAATCACTCGGTCCAGGGCATTGCCTGCTGCGCCGCCGAGGATTAGCGCGAGGCCGCATTCCGCGAGTGCGCCGCCGGCGCGATTTGTGACGATCATCCACACTAGAAACGCCATCACGGCGGCGGCCGTGATCAGCAGAACCGGCGTGAGCCAGGGCGAACTCGAATTCGAAAAAACGCCGAACGCGATCCCAGGATTCTGGCTGTGAACCAACACCACGATATTCGAAAGGATCGCGTGGCGGTAGAACGGGCTGGTGTAGCGTTCGATCGCGTATTTTGTGGCGCGGTCGGCGGCAATCACCGCCGCCGAAACCCACAGCCAGCGCGCACCGGTCATCAGGTCGCGGCTCCCATTCCTCCCGCGTGGCCCGATTCTTCAATTTCCGTCAGCGCCTTCACGCAGCGCTCGCACACGGTTGGGTAATCCGCGTTCTCGCCGACGCGCGTCGAGTAGTTCCAGCAGCGCTCGCATTTAGCCCCGTCCGCGCGGGCGATCTCGATCCTCCATCCTCCGGGGGGAGCATCCCTCGGGGGCAAGCCCTTCGATTCGTCCACGATTTCAACCTGGGAGACGATGAAGAGCGCGGGCAAAACGTCGCGGTACGAATTCAAAAACTGCGTGCGCTGCGGGTAGTCGCTGACGATGCGGACCTTGGCCTCGAGCGAGCCCGAAATAAATTTCTCCTTTCGTTTCTCTTCGAGGGCCTTGAGGACTTCGCTGCGAAACTCAAGCAGGCTCTGCCAGTTGGATTCAATTTCCTGGCCCAGCGAGACGCCGACCGCGTCGGGCTGCGGAAACAACGCCAGATGCGCGCTTTCGGGTTCGCCCGCCGCGCGCGGAAAATATTTCCAAACTTCTTCCGCGGTGAACACGGTGATCGGCGTCGCCAGGCTCAGCAGCGCCTTGGCGATGCGGTATACCGCGGTCTGCGCCGAGCGGCGCACGCGATTGCGCGGCGCGAACGTGTAGAGCCGGTCCTTCAGCACGTCGAAATAAAACGCGCTGAGGTCCACCACCGCGAAATCGTGCAGGTCGTGAAAGACGCGGTGAAATTCAAACGCCTCGTACCACTTGCGGCAGCCGGACACCAACTCGGCCGTGCGCGAAAGCATCCAGCGGTCGATCTCCTCCATTTCAGCGTCGGGGACCGCGTCGCGCGCAGGATCAAAATCGGCGAGATTCCCGAGGGCGAAGCGAAACGTGTTGCGCAGCTTGCGATACGCTTCGGAAAGCTGCGTCATCACGTTGTCGGACATGCGCACGTCCGCGGTGTAGTCCTGCGACGCGACCCAGAGGCGCAGCAAATCCGCGCCCCACTTTTCGCAGACCTCCGTCGGCAGCACCACGTTGCCGAGCGATTTCGACATCGGCTGGCCCTTGGCGTCGAGCGTCCAACCGTGCGTGAGCACGTGGCGATACGGCGCGCCGTCGCGCACCGCGACGCCCACGAGCAGCGAGCTATGAAACCAGCCGCGATACTGGTCCGGCCCTTCGAGATACATGTCCGCCGGCCACGGAAGCTTCTGGCCGGTGGCGTCCAGGCGATCGAGCACCGCGAGATGTGACGATCCGGAATCGAACCACACGTCGAGGATGTCGGTCTCCCTGCGCCACTCTGAAGCGCCGCACGAGCACTTCGTTCCCGCGGGCAAGAGTTCCTCCACGGTGTGGGTGAACCAGGCGTCCGCGCCTTCTTTCGTGAACCACTTGGCGACGAGCGCGTGCAACGCGGCGTAATCGTCAAATTGCTTGCCGCACTTCGCGCAATTCAGAACCACAAGCGGCACGCCCCAGAAGCGCTGCCGCGAGACGCACCAGTCCGGCCGCTCCGCGATCATGGAGTGAATGCGCTCCGCGCCCCACTCCGGCGTCCACTTCACTTTGGAAATTTCGGAAAGCGCGCGCGGCCGGATTGCAGGTCCTTTTGGCTCTGGAACCGTGGCGCCCCCTCGATCCAAATTGATGAACCACTGTTCCGTTGCGCGGAAAATTACTGGATTGTGGCATCTCCAACAATGGGGATAACTGTGCGAAAGTTTGCCTTCATGGACTAGAGCTCCGTGCCGGTTTAATAGAGCGATGACGAATGGATTCGCCTCAAAAACGGTCTTTCCTCTGTATTCGTCAAGACCCTCAGTAAATCGACCTGCGTTGTCGATTGGAGCGTACGTTTCGAGACCCCACTCTTGTCCAACTTTGAAGTCATCCGCCCCGTGTCCCGGAGCCGTATGTACGATCCCGCTCCCTTGCTCCAGTGTAACGTGATCCCCAGGGACTCCGGGAACGACCCTGTCTAGGAATGGATGCTTGAATCTTGCCGAAGCAAAAGTAGAGCCCGGAAACGATTCTGCCGTTCGGGAAAAACGCAAGCCGATTTCTTTCGATACATTTTCGACTAAGTCAGTTGCAATTACATATGTGTCGCCAGTTTCTTCGACATGAGCGAGTGAATAGTCCAGTTTGGGATTGAAAGCCAGGGCCATACTTGCGGGCAATGTCCAGGGCGTCGTAGTCCAAACCAAGGCATAAAATTTGCCCTTTTGCGATGGAAAGTGCTCCGGCAAGCCAACAATTTCGTATCTCACCCAGATCGACGGACTCGTGTGATCCTCGTACTCCACTTCCGCCTCGGCCAGAGCAGTCGAATCGAAGATGCACCAGTACACCGGCTTCAGTCCGCGATAGATGTAGCCCTTCTCGAGAAACGTGATGAACGCATCGGCGATCGTCGCCTCGTACTGCGGGCTCATCGTCAGGTACGGATCTTCCCACTGCCCCAGCACGCCGAGGCGCTTGAAATCGCGGCGGTGCTGATCGACGTAGCGCGAGGCAAATTCGCGGCACATGCGCCGGAATTCGCCGGGAGGAACGCTGCCCTTTTTTCCACCCAGCTCTTTTTCCACCTGCGTTTCAATCGGCAGCCCGTGGCAATCCCAACCGGGCACGTAGGGCGCGCGAAAACCGGCCATGGTTTTGGACTTCACTACCATGTCCTTCAAAATTTTGTTCAGCCCGGTGCCGAGGTGAATCGTGCCGGTCGGATACGGCGGCCCGTCATGCAGGACGTACGAGGGCGCGCCGGCCCGGGCTTGCTGGATGCGGTGATAGAGCTTTTTCTCTTCCCATTCCGCGAGCTGTTTCGGCTCGTTCTGCGGGAGATTGGCCTTCATCGGAAAGGCCGTGCGCGGCAAATTCAGAGAGGCTTTCAGGTCAACAATTTTGGGCATATTTTCGCGTCGAGTAGAAACTGTCCTTTCCCCTGGGCGCCCCGGCAGGGCCGGGACATGCGGACCGCTATCTTCAGCGGACATGGCAAGGACAGTGTTTGCCTGTACTGCCGCGCCTGTACTGCATGTATGGAAACTTGCTTCCGCGAGTTTACGTCACAATGTTACAATGGAATCGGCGGCATGTCAGCCCGCCCCGCTGGGCATCCATTCGCGCCGCTGTAGAATCGAACAGCGAGAGGCAAAAAGTATTCGTGAGTACGATTGCGCCAAAGTGGAGTCAGCCAAGCACGCCACCCCCCAAGGTGGTCCTGCCTGAAGGTAGGGTAGCGCCGCGACTCGGCGGCGCCCAGAAGCCGCTCTCCCGCGGGTTCCTCTCCAACCTGAGAGATTTTCTGATGGAGCGGCCCATCAAGATTCCAAAGCACGTGCAGGGCGATGTTTTCACCCTCGAGGAATACGGCGGCGGCATCTCCGACAATTTGAAAGAGTGGTTCAAGCCGACGCCCAAGGCCGTGTCCTCGCGCATGACGGTGGATTGGCAGCCGTCGTACAAAGTGATGTGGCAGAACCTGCGCGACCTGATTTCGCCGCCCAAGCTGCCGCCGCTGCAAGTTACGAGCAAGCCGGTCAAGGTGAAGGAAATCTGGTCCAAGGACAAAGCCTTTGGACCTTCGCAGGCGATCGCGCTCGCCGTGCACATCGGCGTCACTGTCCTAATCTTTTCCCCGCTGCTGTATTCCGTCGTGAAGAAGGCGACCGCCAGTCCCGTGAGCGCGTTGGTGACGCCGCTCGATATCTCCGACTATTCCATGAAATTGCCTGCCGGGAAAGACAAGGCGGGCGGCGGTGGAGGCGGCGGCGAGCGCAATCCTGTGCCCGCGACGAAAGGCAAGGCGCCGAAGTTCAGCCTGAATCAGATCGCTCCGCCGATGGTGCACACGAAGGCCGATTCCCAGTTCCAGGCTTCGTTGCTCGGTCCTCCCGACCTGAAAATTCCCAGCCCGAACATGGATAACTACGGCGATCCGCTTTCCAAGCTGATGAGCAATTCCGGCGGTCCGGGTGGCGGCAGCGGCATCGGTAGCGGCACGGGAACCGGCATCGGGAGCGGCGAAGGCGGAGGCCTCGGGCCGGGTTCTGGCGGCGGCACGGGCGGCGGAGCGTTTCGTCCGGGCGTGGGCGGCGTCGGCTACCCGGAATGCTTTTACCACCCCGATCCGAAGTACTCGGAAGAAGCCCGAAAAGCGAAATACCAGGGCACCGTGCTGGTTCAGGGTACCGTCGCCGTCGACGGACAAATTACAGACATACAAGTCGTGAAAGGACCGGGCCTGGGACTCGAAGACAAGTCCGTCGAAGCCGTGAAGACTTGGCGCTGCAAGCCGGCGAATGGCCCCAACGGCAAGCCCGTTCCCACCCTCGTCACCATCGAACTGAATTTCCGGCTGCTGTAGTTTAGTGCGTCGCCGTCTCAGTCCTCTTGCCTTTCCATGCTTTCACCTGAGTCATTTGAGATTTCAAATTTGAAATTTGAGATTCCGGGTTTCTCGCGTAGGATTTGGGCGCGAGGTGCCCGCATGAGAACCATTGTGTCTTCGCCATTGAAGCGCCCCCTGGCGAACGATTTTGTTGAAGTTTCGCAAAATTCCCTTTCCAAGCAGTATCTCCCGCGCATAGTGGAGTGCCTCCGCCGACTTTCTGAGGACGAAATCTGGTGGCGTCCCAATCCGGAGTCCAACAGCGCTGGTAATCTCGTCCTACATCTCTGCGGGAATGTGCGCCAGTGGATCATTTCGGGCCTGGGGAGTGCCGAAGATCTTCGCGAGCGCGACCTCGAGTTTGCCGAGCACGGCCCGATTCCGCGCGATCGACTGATTGCCCAGCTTCGTCGGACTGTTCAAGAAGCGTGCCGCGTACTCGGCCGCGTACGCGAAAGCTTGCTCACAAAGCGGCACGAAATTCAGGGCTTCCGCGTCTCGGGCCTGTATGCGGTGCTTCACGTCGTCGAGCACTTCAGCCATCATGCGGGTCAGATCATCTACATCACGAAGCTGAAGCGCGGGGAGGATCTGAAATTCACGCGCCTGCCGGCGATCAAGAAGCGCAATCGCCAACCGCTCGCGAAGGCGCATAACGCCTAGCTGCCCCTCCTCGCTCCCGCGTCGATGCGCGGTTCTGACCCATGCATTCGTGGCGGAAACACGGGCTCGCGGAATCGTTTCCAATCCGGGTGCGTCGCGGTACACTTCGGCCATGAAGACGAAATGGCATTCTTTCGCGCTGACGCTCTCAGCGATTTTTGGCTTTTCGCTCCTGACTTCGCCTCCGCGACTTGCGGCGCAATCCACTGGACGCGTCGAGTTCGTTGCGCTCGTTGCGCCGACGGGAGGCCAGCCCGAGCCCGTGCGGCAGATGACGTTTTACCTGCTGCGCAAAAGCGTCGAAGACATCCGCAACGAGGCCGCACAACTATCCACCGAAAGCGATCTGGACCACTTCATCGACGGCCTCAGCTTGTCGCCCGAACTTAAATCCTGGATGCACAAGCATCATTCCGTGCGCCTGAGCGGGGAGGAGTTCACCAAGAGCCTCACTCCGGAAGACATTGTGGGCATTCCCGAGTACTTCAAGGCCTACATGGCGCACAACCTGGCCTTTCGAGCGGGATTCCCCGAGCCGAAATTCAAGGAAAAGGACAAGGCCTCCAATCCTGAAAAATACAATCAGCAGATGGAGCAATATACGGAGGCGGCTCGCAAGTTTATCGCGGCGATGCCGGATACGGTGCGGGGAATGGACCTCGAACTCATCGACGTGAATCCTTCCGCGAAATGGGAAGCGATCGATCGCCGGCAGCGCCAGGGCGTGGACGCGCGCACCTTTCAAATGGCGGAGCAGCGCTATCTGGCGGCGCGGTGCAACACCGATCTCGACGGGCACGGATCGTTCTCGGGAGTCGCGCCGGGAAGGTACTGGATCGGCATGCTCGGCGCCGAAGCGACTTCCGGCGACGTCCATATTCACTGGGACTATCCGGTTACGGTCCGGCCGGGTGAAACGGCCAGCATCGAGCTTTCCAACCTGAACGCCGAGCGCCCGACGGCGTCGGCCCAAAATTCCATCAACTGAGGACCGCTCGGGGTGACCCGCCCGTACAAGAGCGTGGCGTAAATGGGCAGCTGGCAGCTATGGATCGGCTTCAATGCCGGCGTTGCGCTGCTGCTCGTGCTCGATCTGGTGGTCCTGCATCGTACCGCCCGCGCGGTAACGCTGCGCGGTGCGGTGATCGAGAGCGCGGCGTGGATTGGCCTGTCCCTGAGTTTTGGCGTCTGGATTTACTTTGCGCACGGCCGCGGCCCCGGGCTGGAATTCTTCACCGGCTACGTCGTAGAAAAATCCCTCAGCACGGACAATGTTTTCGTCTTCCTGCTGGTGTTTCAATATTTTCGCGTCGAGCCGCGCTTCCAGCATCGCCTGCTCTTTTGGGGAGTTCTGGGCGCCATCGTGTTTCGCGGCCTGATGATCGCCGCGGGCGCCGAGCTGCTCGCGCGGTTTGCCTGGACCCCGTACATCCTTGGCGTGTTCCTTCTTTACTCCGGATCGAAACTGTTTGGCGCGGACCATGCCGTGCATCCCGAGAAAAACCCACTGGTGCGCTGGGCGCAGAAATTCCTGCCGATGTCGGCAGCGGAGCCCTCCGGCGCTCTCTTTGTGCGGGAGAACGGGCGGCGGCTCTTCACGTCGTTCTTCATCGTCGTCATCGTGCTGGAGACCACGGATCTCCTGCTGGCGGTCGATTCGATCGCCGCCGTCTTCGGAGTGACCCGCGATCCTTTCCTCGTTTACAGCTCGAACGTTTGCGCGATTCTGGGCCTTCGCGCGCTGTATTTTCTCCTGGCCGGAATCCTGCAATACTTCCAGTATCTCGATGAAGGCCTGGCGATTGCGGTCATGTTCGTGGGTGCGAAGATGCTTGCCGATCCGTGGGTGCACATTTCAACGGGGCTGTCGCTCGCGATTGTTGGAGGGATCATTGGACTTTCGGTCCTAATCTCAGCCATATGGGCCGAGCGGCAAACAAAAGGCCCGCAACTAACAATTGTCAGAACGGGTCCCGGAATTCCCGTTGAAGTCACTCCAGAACGCATTGGACGCCTTGCTGATCCGGATCGGCGGCAGCGTCGACTGGCGGAGCTGCAATTATTCATAGCTGGCCGCGCCCGTGTGCTAGCCGCGATTCGGGACTGGGCTCAGGACTACGATTTTCACGCGCTCGTGGTGAAGGAGACAGCCTTTTGGAGTGATCTCGGTGATATCTCGAAGGCTAAGCTAACCGTGGGAATCGCTGTACGGCCTACGACATTCGAGAAAATACGCTCAGCGAATGGCTCGCCTCCGCTTGCTGATGCGCCCCGCGATCAGGATGTCCTCGAATTCGAAATTATTGGCTCATCGAGTGGAATGTCTCGCACGCGTCTCGACATCCTCACGACCAAAGCTCCTGGAGGAGGCGGCGCGATTGCGCGCTTTCTCGAGAAATTCGGAGAAGGAATTCAGCAGGTGGAGCTCGAGGTTACCGATGTCGACCGTGCGACCGAAATTCTGCGCAAGCGGTTTCAACTCGAGCCGGTATATCCCGCGACTCGTCCGGGGGCGGATGGCACCCGCGTGAACTTTTTCCTCGTTTCCACAGCGGACAACAAAAAGGTGCTAGTGGAACTCGTAGAAAAGCCCAAAGACTCCCACCAGTCACCAGTCACCCGTCACTAGTCACGCCTCTTCAGGTTTTTCCGTATACAGGAATCGCGGCGCCGTGTATCACTCTCGCGTCTTCGGAACACAGGAACAAGATCACGCGCGCGATCTCTTCCGGCTTCGGCCATTTTGAAAAGTCGGTGTTGGGAATGGCCTTGCGGTTTGCAGCGGTGTCGATGATGCTCGGCACAATCGAATTGACGTTGATGTTGTAGGGCTTCACGTCCGCCGCGAGCGAATCCATGAGGGCGAGCGCTGCGGCTTTTGACGCCGCGTAGAGCGATGCCCCGGCCGCATGATCGAACGCCGCCTTAGATGCGATATTCACGATCCATCCGCGATTTTGCTTGATCATTTGCGGCACCACGGCGCGCGCGAGCACAAAGCCCGCCTTGAGATTCAGCTGCAGCATGCGGTCGTACTCGCGCGGATTTACCTCCCACAGATTCACTCCGCCCGCATACCCGCCCACGGTATTTACCAGAACGTCCAGGCGGCCGTGGCTGGCTACAATTCCCGCGATAAATGTTTCGACGGCTTGCGCGTCGGTTACATCCACGTTCGCGCCCGTCGGGGGCGCGGCGCCCGCGCGTTCTGCGGCGGAAACCACCGTGGCGTATTCCTCCGGCGCGCGGTAGGTCACCGCGACCTTCGCGCCCGCTTCCAGAAACGCCATTGTGACTTCGCGGCCGAGGCCGCCGGTGCCGCCCGTTACGAGAACGATCTTGTCGTGGAAATTCATTTCGTCACCTGCTCGGTAGCAAAATGCGTTTTCAACTCAGGCTGTGTAGCGCCCACCTTCAGGTGGGCACTCGCACTGGACGCCGGTGCTCGCCTGAAGGCGAGCGCTACCCGTTCATTCCCCAGTCTGCTCGAGTAGCTTGGCCACTAGGCCCGTCCAGCCGGTCTGATGGCTCGCGCCTAGGCCGGCGCCGGTGTCCCCATGAAAATATTCATAAAACAAGACAAAATCGCGCCACAGCGGATCGCTCTGAAATTTTTCGTCCGTGCCGTACACGGGCCGCCGTCCCTTTTCGTCGCGCAGAAAAAGATGCGTCAAGGAGCGCGAAAGTTCCGCGGCGATGTCCCACAACGAGAGCTTCTGGCCCGAGCCCGCCGGGCACTCGACCCGAAAATCGTCTCCGTAATAGTGATGGAATTTCTGCAGCGACTCGATCATCAGGAAATTCATGGGGAACCACAGGGGGCCGCGCCAGTTCGAGTTGCCTCCGAAGAGGCCGCTCTGCGACTCGCCCGGTTCATAGCCCACGCGATACTCGTTGCCGTTGACGGACAATGTGTACGGATTCGCGGCATGATACTTCGATAGCGCGCGAAGCCCATGCGGCGAGTAAAACTCATCCCGGTTGACCATGTAGCCGAGGATGCGCACGAGCTGGTTCCGGTCCACGAGAGACAAGAGGCGCCGCACTCCGTTCGGCGAAGTCTGGCTGGAATCCACGCGCGTCGCAAAATCCGGCATGTTCGTGAGGAACCACTGCATGCGCCGCTGGAAGCCGGGCAGCCGCGCGATCAGCTCCGGCTCGAGCGTCTCCACCGCGAAAAGGGGAATCAGCCCGACCATCGAGCGGACTTTCAAGTAGTGATGGTCTCCGTTCGGAAGGTGGATCGCGTCGTAAAAGAATCCGTCTTCCTCATCCCAAAGCGCCATGCCCTCGGCGCCGTGGGCGTTGATCGCTGCAGCGATATAAACGAAGTGCTCGAAAAATTTGCTGGCCACGTCTTCGTAGGCGGGATCCTCGCGCGCGAGTTCCAGGGAAATTGCCAACATATTCAGGCAATACATTCCCATCCAGCTCGTACCGTCGGATTGTTCGAGGTGGCCGCCGGTGGGCAGGGGCTGCGAGCGGTCAAAGACTCCGATGTTGTCAAGGCCGAGGAAGCCGCCTTGAAACACGTTCATTCCATCCGGGTCCTTGCGATTTACCCACCAGGTGAAGTTCAGCAGAAGCTTGTGGAACACGCGCTCGAGAAACGAGCGGTCGGCGCGCCCACGGATGCGCCTTTCGATCTTGTAGACGCGCCAGGCCGCCCAGGCGTGCACCGGCGGATTCACGTCGCTGAACGCCCACTCATACGCCGGCAACTGCCCGTTCGGGTGCATGTACCATTCGCGGAGCAGCAGAATGAGCTGGTCCTTGGCAAAATCCGGATCGACGAGCGAGAGCGCCACGGTGTGAAACGCGAGGTCCCAGGCCGCATACCACGGGTACTCCCATTTGTCCGGCATGGAAATGACGTCGGCGTTGTAGAGGTGCGTCCAGTCGCGATTGCGCCCGCGCTTGCGTTCCGGCGGCGGGGGCGGCTGGCCGGGGTCGCCGTTCAGCCACGTTCGCACGTCGTAGTGGTAGCACTGCTTGGACCAGAGCATGCCGCCGAGCGCCTGGCGCATGACCGCATGCGCGTCTTCGGAGCGCTCCTGCGGAAAGCGGGCCGCGTAAAACTCGTCTGCTTCGCGGAGCCGCAGTTCGAACGTCTTTTCGAAGGCGGCGTCGAACGGTTCAAACGAGCTGTCAGTGGTTTCGTTATGCAGGAGGCGAAGGCGAATCGTGGCGGAAGCGCCCGGCGCGATTTTCAGCTGGTAGCGCGCGGCGCACTTGGTGCCTTTTTGCGCGGAATTGACGGCGTCGCGCACGCCGCCGATCACGTAATCATGGAAGCTGTCCTTCACGTACCGGGCGCCGGTCGGGAAGCCGAAGACGCGCGGGAAATTCGTTTCGTTTTCGGTGAAAAGCATTTCGGGAGCGCCCTCGGCCAGGAACCAGCGTCTGCCGTACCGGCTCTCCTCGGCGGCAACCATCGCCGCGCCTTTGCAATCCGCCACGCGCCACAACCGGGGATGCCCGTGCTTCTCGCCGAAGGACCAGATGTTTCGGAACCAGAACGTCGGCAGGAGATCGAGCGGCGCCTCCTCCGGTCCGCGATTCCACGCCGTGACTTTGATCAGGATGTCGTCCGGGCCGGCCTTGGCGTATTCCATGAACACGTCGAAATAGCGGTTCTCGTTGAAGACGCCGGTGTCCATCAGCTCGAACTCAGGCTCGCTTTTCGTTCGTTTGCGATTTTCCTCGACGAGTTGGTCGTACGGGAATGCGGCCTGGGGATATTTGTAGAGATACTTCATGTAGGAATGCGTCGGCGTCGAGTCGAGGTAGAAGTAGTATTCCTTCACATCCTCGCCGTGATTGCCTTCATGGCCGTTCAGGCCAAACAGGCGCTCCTTGAGGATGTGGTCGCGCCCGTTCCAAAGCGCGAGCGCGAAGCAGACGCGCTGATGGCGATCGCAAATGCCGCCGATACCGTCTTCCCCCCAGCGGTACGCGCGCGACCGCGCCTGCTCGTGCGGAAAAGATTCCCACGCCGTTCCAGCGGCGCTGTAGTCCTCGCGAACCGTTCCCCATTGCCTCTCGGCAAGGTACGGCCCCCAGCGCTTCCAGTGCTTGGTGCGCTGCTGGGATTCCTCAAGGCGCTGTTCTTCGGCAGTCATCGCGGCGAGTTTCTCTCCGGTCCTGTAAAGGGGAATGCGGCCGGTAGGCCCAGGAATTGCTTATTATAATCAGAAGTCGTGCCGGAGCGGGACCATAAGTTGTCTGCCTCCCGGCAGACCTAACTGGGTGAGCTCAAATCGAGCCGCGCGGGTTGGAGAGTCAGATCGGAACAGCGGTGTTCTCAAGGATCGAATAATGAAGCAAATGCCGACGACGGAGTTCAAAGTGAAGTTCGACAGAGTCATAAGGAGCGTTCAATCAACCAAGGAGGCTGTCCTAATAACTAAGGATGGGAAACCTCACGTGCTCGTGGTACCCATTGAGCCAGGCGACGACAGCCGCGGAGTCGAAGCTGGGAACACAGGCAAAACTAAGCCCCAGCCCGCCGCACGCCCGCCTGGAAGGAGGCGCGATGGGTAGCGTTGTTGTCACCGTGCCGATTCTGTCCGCAATAGTCGCTGCAATCGTCAGTCTTTCAATCGTGTTTCTAGGTAGAAGGTCAGAGACGATCAAGCAACTACAGTCGCTCCGGATCGCTGCGTACGTAGATTTCATTCGATCCGTGTCCGGACTGGCCGTTGTTGGGCGCGAGCCAGTGCAATCTAAGGAACACTTGCTGAAAGAGTCGGAGCTGCGAATGCTCCTGGCAGATGCGAAGTCTCGAATTGCCATCTACGGCAGTCAGATAGTCGCTAGCTCGCTGGCCGAGTTTCTTCGAGACGGGAACGTTTTGAATTCTCCTGAAAGAGCGCGCGCATTCACGGCGGTGTGCCAAAAGATGCGTGGCGATACTCGTCCAAAGCTCGGGCACATCACTGACAAAGACATGCACTATTTGTTGTTTGAGCTTGATATTTCTTGAGACTTGATTCGATCAGCTGTGAACCATACGGTGGGTTCGGTCTGCCTCTCTAGTGAATCTCGATCACGCGCGCCTGGCGCACGGCTGTGATCGCGCGGAGTTCGCGGAGAACTTCCGCCGGGACTTTTTGGTCCACGTTGACGATGCCGATGGCTTCGTCGGAATTTTGGACGCGGCCGAGAGCGAAGTTGGCGATGTTGATGGCGTGTTTGCCGAGGAGCGTGCCAACGCGGCCGATGACGCCGGGGACGTCCTGGTTGCGGAAGAGAAGTAGGAAGCCGGTGAGCGGCGCGTCGATGTCGATGTTGTTGACGCCGAGGATGCGCAGCGCGTTGTTCAGGCCGATCATGCCGAGGACGGAAACAGTTTCGCCGTCGATGCGCAACGCCACGCCCAGTGAATTGGTGTATTTGGCGCGGCGCGCGCTGCGCACTTCGACTACCTCGATGCCGCGCGCCTTCGCGAAATTCCCGGCGTTGATCAGGTTGATTTGATCGGCCAGAATCTGCCCCAGGACGCCCTTCAGTACCGCGTTTTTCACGAGGTGCGTGTTCAAGTCGGCGAGCCCGCCGTCGTAGCTGATCGAGACTTCGGCGAACGGTTTCTCCGTGAGCTGCGCGACGAACGTGCCCAATTTTTCGCCAAGCTGGAGATACGGCCCGAGCTTCTTGAATTCCTCGGGCGAAATGGCTGGCATGTTGACCGCGTTCTTGACGGCGCCCGTTGTCAGGTAGTCGCGAAGCTGTTCCGCGATACGCGTGCCGACCACTTTTTGCGCCTCTTCGGTTGAGCCGGCGATGTGCGGCGTGGCGATCACGCGCGGGTGCAGGACGAGACGCGCGTCGGCCGGGGGTTCGGTCTCAAACACGTCGAGCCCCGCGGCGGCCACCTTCCCGCTTTCGAGCGCCGCGAGCAGCGCCGCTTCGTCCACCAGCTCCCCGCGCGCGCAATTCGCGATGCGCACGCCTTTCTTGGCCAGCGCCAGCGTCTTGGCGTTGATCAGATGCCGCGTCTCCGGCGTCAGCGAAGAATGCAGGCTGATGTAGTCGCTTGTCTTGAAGAGCTCTTCGAGCGGCACGAGCCGGATGTTCTGTTCGGTGGCGAGCACCGTCGAGACGTACGGATCGTACGCGACGACCCTCATCTTGTGTGCCTGTGCGAGTCGCGCTACTTCCGTGCCGATCGTGCCAAGGCCGACGAGCCCGAGAGTCTTGTCGCGCAATTCGCTGCCGGTGAATTTCTTCTTGTCCCACTTGCCGGACTTCATTGACGCGTCCGCTTGCGCCACGGGATGGGCCATGGCGAGGAGCATGGTCATGGTGTGCTCGGCAACGCTGATGGCGTTTCCGCCGGGCGTGTTCATCACGAGCACGCCCTTGCGGGTGGCGGCGTCGAGGTCCACGTTGTCGACGCCCACGCCGGCGCGCCCGATGACGCGCAGGTTCTTGGCGGCGTCCAGTAGCTGCGCGGTCACCTTCGTCGCACTGCGGACGAGCAGCGCGTCCGCGTCGCGAATCTCATTCTCGACCTTGCCTTTTGTCTTGGGCAGATTCACGACGGTCCACGAGGGATCGGTCTTCAGAATTTCCACCACGCCGTCGTCAACGCTATCCGCAATCACAATTTTCATTTTGGTCTCGAATTTCTCCGTGTCCGCTGTGTCCTCTGTGATGAAGGTGTTTCGATGTCAGTAAGGCCAAAAACTTTCACCACAGAGGACACAGAGAACACCGAGAAAACCAAATTCGCAATCCTACCTATAGAGATTAGCTTGAATGACGCAGGTACACGTTTTGCGCGGCGCGGACACCGCTGCCGAGCTCGCACTTGTGCCCGACCTTCTGCAGCGAAATTTCCAGCGCGCCGAGAATCGCCAGCAGGTCGAGAAAATCGTAGTACCCCAGGTGCGCGATCCGAAACATCTGGCCCTTCATCGAGCCTTGCCCATCAGTGAGAATCGCGCCAAACCGCGAGCGCATCTCCTTCACCACTTTGGTGGACTCGATTCCCGCGGGCGCGTTGATCGAGGTCACGGCATTCGCCGGGGAGCTGACGGCAAAATTCGTCAGACCCAGCGCGCGGGCCGCTTCGCGCGTCGCTTCCGCCAGAAGCGCGGCGTTGGCAATCAGGTTCTCCCGTCCCAACTTTTTGATGTAGTCGAGCGAATCGTGCAAACAAACGACCAGCGAAGTCGCCGGCGTGTAACTCGATTCGCCCTTGGCCAGGCTCTTTCGTTCTTTCAGATAATCGAAGTAATAGCGCGGCAGCTTCGATTTTTCCATCGCCCGCGCGGCCTTCTCGCTGATGCTGGCGAACGCGAGGCCGGGAGGAATCATCGTCGCCTTCTGAGATCCGCCGATCAGAATGTCGATGCCCCAATCGTCCGGCTGCAAGTCGGTCGTGCCGAGGCCGGTGATCGCGTCCACTACGAAGCAGCAGTCCGGCAGCGCGGATACCGCCCTACCGAGCGCCTCAACGTCGTTCCGCACGCCCGTCGAACTTTCCGTCGCCTGAATGAACACGGCGCGGAACGGTCCACTCGATTCGAGGTGCTTCTTCATTTCGGCAATCGGAACGGGATGCCCGTAGGGCGCTTCGACAACCACCGATTCGATTCCGTATGCTTTCGTGAGCTGCACCCAGCGCTCGCCGAATTTCCCCGCCGTTCCGATCAGCGCGCGATCGCCCGGAGAAAGCAAATTCGAGACCGCACCTTCCATCGCCCCGGTGCCGGAACTGGCGAACACGATCACGTCGTTCTTCGTATTGAAGTAGTAGCGCAGATGATCGAGCGTCTCTCGCATCAGCGCTCGGAAAGCGTCGGTACGGTGGTGCAGCGTCATGGTCAGCGCGCGAAGCTGCGCCTCGAGCAGCAGAGGCGTTGGCCCGGGCGTGAACAGTCTTTCCTTAATGATTCCTGGCATGTCGGTGATCTCAGTCCATTCTAATTTAAGTTAGGAAAAGTGCTTTGGGGCACACTCAGGCCGGCGCGGAACAACTCCAATGCGCGGGCACTTCCGCCTCGGTATGTTTCACGACAGGCAGAATTAGAGGTTAAGGGATGCAGGGAAAATGGTCAACCGGACCTCGGGTGTTTTACTTTCCCCGCGCACGCCGTACAATTCAATGAATGGCCGCGATCGGAGAAACAAAGGAAGCTCGATCATGCGCGAAAAAGTAAGAGTCGTGGACGTTACGGCGCGCGACGGATTGCAGAACGAGCCGAAGCCCGTTTCCACGCGCGACAAGCTCGCGCTGATCGAAAAGCTGGTCCGCGCGGGCGTTTCCGATATCCAGGCGACGAGCTTCGTCCATCCCAAATGGGTGCCGCAAATGGCGGACGCGGAGGATGTGGCCGCCGGTCTCGCCCAATTTCCGGGTGTGGCGTTTTCCGCGCTCGTTCCGAATCTTAAAGGATACGAGCGCGCCGTCGCGGCCGGAATTCGCCAGATGGAATTTGTGATTGCGGCGAGCGAAACCTTCAATCGTAAAAATCTGAATCGCACGATGGCCGAATCCCTGCAACTCCTGAAAGAAACCACACGCCTTGCCCAGCGCGACGGGGTCGTGCTTCGTGTGGGTCTTTCTACCTGTTTCCACTGTCCTTTTGAGGGAAGAATTTCGAGCCAGGCGGTCGTGGACGCCGTCCGCGCCGCGCGAGAGATCGCGCCGTGGCATGTCGCCGTGTGCGACACCGACGGCATGGCGTTCCCGGATCAAGTGAAGGAAACGGTCGGCCGTCTCGTCGGGGAATTAAAAATGAGCCCGCTGGACCTCGTGCTTCATTTTCATGACACGTACGGCCGCGGCCTCGCCAATACGCTCGCGGGCCTCGAGTGCGGCGTGCGCGAATTCGATTCCTCGACGGCCGGCCTCGGCGGCTGCCCGTACTGTCCCGGCGCGAGCGGCAATCTCGCGACCGAGGATCTCGTCGATTTTCTAGAAGGCCTGGGCTACGACACGGGCATCGATCTCGAGAAACTGCTGGACGCGGCGGAATTCGCCTTGCGGTTTTCGTCGCGGTCCTATCAAGCGCATCTCCTGCGCGCGCGCCGCGCGGCTGCATGCAGCGCGGCTCCGACGGTTTCAGCGTAAGTCATGCCACTCCCACTTCACGGTATCCGTGTGCTGGACGTAACGAATGTCCTCGCGGGCCCTTTCTGCAGCTTTCAGCTTGTCCTCCTCGGCGCCGAAGTCATCAAGATCGAGCACCCGGAAAACGGCGATCTCGCGCGTCGCCTGGGCGCGGACTCGAAAGCAGACGCCGCGCTGATGGGCGCGTCATTCGTCGCGGTCAACGCCGGCAAGCAATCCGTGACGCTGAATCTCAAAGCGCCGGAAGGGAAGGAAATCTTCAACCAGCTCGCGGCAATCTCGCACGTCGTGGTCGAAAATTTTCGTCCCGGCGTGATGACCCGGCTCGGACTGGATTACGACGCACTGGCGAAAGTGAACCCGAGCCTCGTCTATTGCGCGATTTCGGGCTTCGGGCAGGACGGCCCGCTCGCGATGCGCCCCGCCTACGATCAAGTGATCCAGGGCATCTCCGGCGTCATGAACGTCACAGGCGACGAACGCACCGCCCCGTTGCGCGTGGGCTATCCGATCTGCGACACGATGGGCGGCATCACCGCCGCCATGGCCATCTGCGCGGCGCTGGTCGACTCGCGCACCACGGGTCAAGGACGGCGCATCGACGTCTCCATGCTGGAAGCCACTCTAGCCTCGATGGGCTGGGTCGTTTCCAATTATCTCAACGCGGGAGTTGAGCCCATCCCGATGGGGAACGAAAATTTCACGGCCGCTCCCTCGGGCGCGTTTCGCACCGCCAAGGGCTTGCTCAACATCGCCGCCAACGAAGACGCGCAATACCACAAATTGTGCGAAGTCATCGGGCGCCCCGAACTGAAGACCGACGCCCGCTTCGAGGAGCGCGAAACCCGCCGGTGCAACCGGCTGGCCATCAACCGCGAAATCGCGCCCGAACTGATGAATCGCACCGCCGCCGAATGGGAGAAAGCCCTGATCGAAGTGGGCGTTCCCGCCGGGCGCGTCCTGAGCGTTCCGGAAATTCTGCGGGACGAGCATCTCGCCGGCCGCAACTTCGTCTCCGAATTCGACGGCGCGGCAGGGAAGCAAAGAGTGACTCGCGGCGGCTTTCTCTTCTCCGAAGGCGAAGCCTCGCCCCACGCGCCCGCCCCGCCTCTTTCCGAACACACCGAAGCGTGGCTCGGCCAGCTCGGCTACGACGCGAATGCGATCCGGAACCTGCGAAAAAAGCGCATCATTTAGAAAAAGCCGCGCCGTCAATTACTAAATTTGCACCAGGGCGGCGAGAGAATTACCCACGCGGAACTACTCCCTCCGGCCAAATTGGTCATACCAATTTGGGTCGTTGCATCCATTTTTTCCGCGCTTTCTACAGAAAACCCTTGACTTCCGGGAGTGCGCGGAATTTAATGCCTACACGTTTGGGGTGTTTTCATCAGGAATTTTGAGCGGATATCTAAATCTTTTGGGATGCACGCGACGATCCGCGACGGATCGTCTAGGAGGCGCGGCATGGGTGTGGGTACGAAGAGCAAGTTAGCGGTAAGTTTCGCGATATTCGCAGCAGTACTGTTCAGCTTAATGACGGGCGTCGTAGCGCACGCCCAGGTCACCGGAGCAACCCTGTCCGGCACGATCTCCGACCCGTCGGGCGGCGTTGTGGCCAACGCGGACGTTTCCGCGACGAACACGGCAACCGCCACCACGCGCGACGTCAAGTCCGACTCCGCGGGCCTGTACGCAATTTCCAATTTGGTGCCGGGAGTCTACGACGTCAAGGTCACCGCGACGGGCTTTTCCACGAGCGTGCAATCTGGCCTCACGCTCGCCGTCGGCCAGCAACAGCAACTCAACTTCAGCCTGCAGGTTGGCCAAACTTCCACGCAGGTGGAAGTGACCGGGGCAGCACCGCAGATCGACCTGACCTCGTCGGCCGTGTCAGGGCAGGTTGAGTCGGAGACCGTGCGCGAGTTGCCGCTGAACGGGCGCGACTGGACTTCGCTGGCCGTGCTGCAGCCCGGCGTAAAGCCCATCGAGACGCAGATGGCCTTCGCGACCTCCGCTCGCGGGAACCGCGGCTTCGGAGGAGAGCTTACCGTCTCCGGCCAGAGGTCCACTTTCAACAATTACCGGATTGACGGAATCGTCGTGAGCGATTACGCCATGGCGTCTCCCGGAAACGTAATCGGCGTCGTCCTGGGAGTGGACTCCATTCAGGAATTCACGGTTTTGACCGGCGGCTTCCCGGCCGAATACGGGCGCGCAACGGGCGGCGTGGTGAATGCGATCACTCGGTCGGGAACAAATCAGTTCCATGGAACCGCGTTCGAATTCCTGCGGAACGACGGCCTGGACGCGAACGATCAATTTTCCCGAGCGTCAGGCAAGGCCAAGCCTCCGTTCCACCGCAACCAGTTTGGCGTTGCGGCGGGGGCACCCATCATGAAGGACCGGCTTTTCGTGTTTGCCGATTACGAGGGTCTGCGCCAGACAAAGGGGATTCCGCAGTCAAGCACTGTATTCTCCGACAATGCCCGCAACGGCATTCTTTTTGATAAAGCCGACTTTAATTCGACGACGAACACTGGTGGTTGCTTCGGCAGCGTCGCTACGTACCCGAACTGCACGCCACTTGCTTCGTGCCCCGCTGGATCGTCCCTGCTGTCTCCTACTCACGGTGACGTTTGTGTTGCCGGCTTCGCGGCAGCTCTCCTCCCATTCTGGCCCAGCGCCAACGGGGCGCAGACCGGAGATCTGGGAAAGTTTGTTTTCGCAGGGGTTCAAGCTGCGCCCGAAAACTTCGGCACCGCCCGCGTGGATTACACGATCGGGAAGAACGATACCCTGTTTGGAACATTCCTCAGGGACCCGGCAAATTATACGCAACCGGACGGTTTCAACGATGTTGGCTCGGTATCCAGCACCAGCAGGACGACGTTTGCCCTGGAAGAAAACCACACGTTCGGCTCCAACTTTGTAAACGCGGCGCGCGTCGGTTTCAATCGTGACAATGTAAAAAATCTATTCACCCCCAACGCGATCAATCCCCTGGCGGGGAATACGACTACGGTGGACGCGATACCTGGGCAGACCGCGCCGCGCCTATCGGTTGGGGGCGGGATTACCGACTTCTTCGGCGGTACCGAGTCAGGGTCCCATTATCTCCACGTCTGGAATTCGTATCAGTACTATGATGACGCGATCTGGACCCGCGGGAACCACACCGTGAAGTTCGGCGGGGGCGCCGAGCGAATGGACTACAACGAACACACGTTCCAGAACCCCGGCGGGCGCTATATATTTAAAGGCGTCAATGGCAGCAACGGCGGCCCCTTTGACTTTTTCAGCGGCCTACCCAGCCACTTTGAGGGAGGCTTGCTGAATATCATCGACGAGCCGAGAGAATTTCGGCAAACCACGTTCGGCGTTTATGCCCAGGACGATTGGAAGTTCAAATCCAACCTGACGCTCAACATCGGTCTCCGTTACGAACCGACCACCGTCCTGAAGGATGCTCAGGGCCGGATCACGAACCTAGCAACCATTACCTCCACCTCTCCCACGTGCGCCATTCCGTTCTCCGTAGCAGCTCCCCCATATAACCTTCCGCCGATAGCCGGTACGTCCTGCGGAAGCGTCGGTCCTTATTACAAAAATGCGACGACTCTCAACTTTGAGCCGCGCATCGGCTTTGCCTGGGATCCGTTCAAAAATGGAAAGACGTCGGTCCGCGGCAGCTTTGGTATCTACGATGTGGACCCGTTCGCGGGCTACTTCCTCCTCCAGCAAAACCAGGCTGGACCGTTCCTCGTTTTCAAGAGCGTCACTGATACTACCAGTAACTCTCCCCTTCTTTTTCCCAAGGGGGGATTCGTACCGGGGGGGGGAGGAGCGGTGCTGGCGAATAATTTGTCCAGCAAGCTTTCCGAATCAACAGTGGAAGCCGCGCCTCATCGATCGTACGTGAATGAGTGGGCACTCACCGTGCAGCGTCAGCTCACCGGAGACACGACGTTGACGGTCGGCTACGTGGGCACGCATAGCTTGCACTTGCTCACGAGGGGTGATGACGGCAACATGTCGGGTGCGCCCGGTAGTGCGAACCCGTATATGGTAACCCCGTATGGGGACCTGTTTCCCGCTCCCGCTTTCGCGCAACCGGTCAACCCGACCATGGGGGTGATCCGCTATATCTACTGGAATGGCAGCGCGAACTATAACGGGTTAAACGTCAACCTCGACAAGAGGTTCAGTCACGGGTTGCAATTCCAGGTAGCCTACACGTTCTCGAAATCGCTGGACGACACCTCCCAGACGATTGCCGGCGACACCTTTGCGAACGGTATCAATTCGCCGTGGTGGTTCCTGCCGCAATCGTTCTATGGCCCGTCCGACTTTAACGTTGCGCACACACTCAGCATCAACGCCCTGTACACGATCCCCACGCCAAAAACATGGAGTGGGGCCATGAAAGAGGCTCTAGCGGATTGGGAATTGGGCGGCATTTTCACCTTTAACAGCGGCACGCCAACGACTCCGATCAACCAGGGCGATCCGTTGAACCTTGGGAACGGCGGCGCGGACCAATTCGGTCCCGTGGTTAAGCTCCCCGGATGCAATTCAGTCAGCACCGCCGGAAGCACAGGCGGGCAGCCAAATTGGATCAACCAAAACTGCTTTGCGGAGCCGTCCATGCCGAAATCGTTCGCGAGTACATTACCCGCGGCATACGCGTGCAACGTGGCTGCTACGGATCCCGCGGGTGTGACCGCACCGAAATACCCGACGGGTACCGAGGGTTGCCTGAATCTCGCGCCGTTCAACATCGGCAAGAACAGCATTACCGGTCCGCACTTTGTCAATATGGACTTCTCCATCCACAAGGTCTTCCCAATCGCGCGCATTTCGGAGGCGTTTAACATTCAGTTCCGGGCGGAGTTTTTTGACATCGCCAACCATGCCAACTTCGTGCCGCCCCAGCCAAACAGCGGCGACACGAACTCTGGGATTCTCAACCCGGATGGTTCGTACGCAGGCCTCGGATTTATCAGCGCCTATGCGAACGCACAACAACCTTCGAGGGAGATTCAGTTCGGCCTCAAGGTGAACTGGTAGTTTTAGGTTTGCTCGTCTTGCACGGCTGCCCGTCCCGGTCCGACCGGGACGGGCAGTTCTTTCTCTTACTCGCAAATCGGACGAAGCGGCGAAAGTCTTTTGGCATTGTTTGGTGGCTTGACCGCAGAGCAAGGTCGCAGATTCGCTCCCCTTCCGGCCCTCACACTCGCCAAGAGAGAACTCGGAGCGACCGCCCTTCGCTGTGACTCAGGGTAGACTTTCTTTCAGGGAATTTTCAGGCTGCGGGAATAGAGTGGCCTGCGGTTCGCGGCTCACCGAGACCGGCTTCAGGACTCACGGGAATAGGCACTTAGGCTGTATTTCTGAGCGAAGCGAAGAATCTCTCTTGGTTTGACCCAAAAACAGAGGGATTCTTCGCTTCGCTCAGAATGACAAAAGACGACGGGAAGACGCCACCGAAGTCATAGCCTAGCGATTAGGGCGCCCTTCGCAAAAGGTCGGGTAAACCCTTCGCGATGCTCAGGGTAAAGGAGACAGCAAATGAAAATTTCAAGCTATGCAAAATTGGCGCTCGCGTTCTCCGTCGTGTTGTCCGCGGCGTGCGTTCTGGCGGGCTCGCCGGCGGGCGGGTATCACCTGCTGAAGAAAGTCTCGTTCGGAGCGGCACCGGGCTCGGGCGCGACCGGCGAATATTTCGATTACGTGGTCGTCGACCAGGCCGCGCGGCGCGTGTACCTCTCGCACAAAACGGAGGTGGTCGTCGTGGACGCCGATTCGTTTGACAAAGTCGGCACGATCACGGGCGACTGGAAGCGCATCCACGGCGTCGCTCTCGCGCCGGAAACGGGTCACGGCTTCATTACCGACGGTGACGCGGGTAACATCGTCATGTTCGACATCAAGACGCTCGCAGTGCTGAAGACGATCAAGGGCGAGGACGACGCCGACTGGATCCTCTACGATCCGGCGTCGAAACGCATTTTTGCGTTCAACGGCGATGCCAAGTCCGCGACGGCCGTCGATCCCGTGAAGGGAGAAGTCATCAAGAGCTTCCCCCTCGGCGGCGCGCCCGAGCAAGCCGTTGCCGACGGCAAAGGCATGATCTATGACAACATCGCATCGACGAACGAAGTAGTCGCCATCGATAGCCGCGATCTTACGATCAAGTCGCGCTTCCCGGTGGCGCCCTCGGGACAGCCGACCTCGATTACCATGGATCGCAAGACGCGCCGGCTCTTTGTCGGCGGCCGTAATCCCAAGATGCTGGTCGTGATGGATGCGGACACGGGCAAAGTAATCGGCGATGGGTTCCCCATCGGCGACCGCGTGGACGCCAATATTTTTGACGCTGCCACGAGCACCGTGGCCGCCGCGACGCGCGAGGGCACGCTGCACGTCTTCCACGAAGATTCGCCCGACAAGCTGAGCGTGGTCGAAACGGTCAAGACCGAATTCGGCGCGAAGACCATGGGCCTGGATCCCAAGACCCACAATCTCTATCTCACCACGTCGGATTTCGGTCCGGCGCCCGCGCCCACGGAGAAGCAGCCCAACCCGCAGCCCGTGGCCACGCCGGGCACGTTCCGTTTGTTGGTTTACGGCAAGTAGGCCGCTTCAAGGCGCGCATGTTTACGGGCCGCGTCGTTGTAGCCCGCGTCTTTAGACGCGGGGAATCTTCGCAACCTGCAACAGATGACCCCCGTCTCTAAAGAGGCGGGCTGCAGCAGCGGCAGCAGCAGAAGTGCAATGGAGGCTCTATGAAGCACATGAAATTTGTTTTGCAGTTTGCAGTCCTGGTTCTCATATCGGCGGTAACGGCGTACGCGCAGGGCCAGGTGACCGCGGTGCGCGCGGGGAAAATGTTTGATCCGAAATCGGGCGCGAATCTCACCAATCAGGTCGTGCTCATCACCGGCGACAAAATTACGGACGTCGGCCCGGCCGATAAGGTGACGATCCCGACCGGCGCGAAGGTCATCGACCTCAGCAAGGCGACCGTGCTGCCCGGTTTGATCGACGGCCACGTGCACCTCACAGATGCCCAGGGCAACCTGCAGCACCAGATGATGGTCGCGCTCTTCAGCGCCACCTCCAGCCTGAACGCGGGCTACACGACGCTCGTCGCTATGGGCTCGCACGGCGGCGGCTATGCCGACGTTGAGCTGAAAAAGGCCATTCAGGCCGGCCTCGTCAAGGGGCCGCGCATCATCACCGCCGGGCCGATCATCAACATCACCATGCCCGAGAATGCGGCTTTCCCGCTCATGTACTCTCCGAAGGAGCCGGACATTGAGGTCAGCGGCCCGGACCAATTTCGCAACGCGGTGCGTGAGCTCGCCAAGTACGGCGCGGAGCACGTGAAGATTCACACCACCGGCCCGTTCTATTTCGACAAGGACGGCAAGATGTACAACCAGCCGCTGCCGACGCGCGAAGAGCTCGCCGCGGTGATCGACGAAGCGCACCGCCGCGGCATGTGGGTGGCTTCACACACCTACGGCGGCGAAGGGCTGAAGATGGCCATCGACCTCGGCCTCGATAACATCCAGCACGCCACCGCCGCGACGGACGACGACATTCGTGAGATCGTGCAAAAGCATTTGCCGATCACCACGACGATCCTCGACCATCGCCAGGACGAGCCGGACGATCTGAAGCAGTGGGCGCCGTTTAGCCGCTGGCGCCTCGTCGAAGTCACCTGGAAGAAGATGCTGGCCGCCGGCGTGATTCTCGGATGGGGCAGCGGCTCCGCGCCGCCGCCGGGCCGCGTCTACAACGCCGAGTGCAACTGCTCGCACGGCGTGCAGGGCGAAATGTTTCCTGTCTTCGTGAAGTGGGGAGCCAGTCCGGTCTACACGCTGCGCATGGCCACCACGGTGAACGCCGAGATCATCCGCATGTCGGACAAGCTCGGAACCATCGAGAAGGGTAAATTTGCCGACATCATCGCGGTCGCCGGAGATCCGCTGCAGGACATTTCCGAAATGCAGCGCGTGAAGTTCGTGATGAAGGGCGGCGCCGTGATCAAGAACGACATGGCCGCGCCCGCCGGCACGATGATGTCTTCCAACTAGTTTCTTGATTGTCAGAACTGGAGGCGGCAGAACCCTGTCAAGTGTCAGTTCTTGACGGGCTTCTGCCGCCGCTTCTTTTCAGGAGGCGTGCTCCGATTTCAAGTGGGCCGCTCGCCATTCGCCGGGTGAGGTGCCTTCCCAGTAGTGGAACGCTCGAAAGAAGGAATTGGCGTCTTCGTGGCCCAATAGGTAGGCCGTTTCATTCAGTTCGAGCGAAGAATGCAACAGGTAATGCCGAGCCAGCTCGCGGCGCGCATCTTCCATTAGTTGCTGAAACGTGGCGCGCTCGCCCGTCAGGCGGCGTTGCAACGTGCGCGTGCTCACGCGCAACTCGCCGGCCACGGTATCCAGTCCCGGCCGCTGCCCGGCGAGCAGCATCTTCAGAATCCCCTTTACCTGCTCGCTCATGGTTTTCCGGGCAAGTTGCTGCGTCAGTTCCGCTTCGAGCTGCGGCGCGACGATCGCCAGTAGATCGGCGTTATGGGTGACGAAGGGCCGCTCCACGTCGGCTTTCTCAAACACCAGGACATTCTGGCGCGCTCCGAACTTCACCGGGCACCGAAAGTGCTGTTCGTAGATCTTGCGGTGCGCCTCCGCCCGCTGCAGTTCGACGCGCTTGGGATTCACAAGGCGCCCGGTGCCTCGCCTACCGATTCCGACGATCCACGCAAAGCAAGCATCGATCAGCACCGCGGGCTCCGTTTCGTCCGCGAGCAGCCACAGGAGGTGCACCGCGCATTCGTTTCCCCGCTCGGCGATGCGGATCTCTTCCGGGCAAGTCAGCTGCTTGTAGCGCGCCATGCGTTGCAAAGCGTCCCGAAACGATCGCGCGTAGAGCGCCGCGATGGAGACCGGGTCGTAGCGCTCGATTCGCTCCTCCGTGCCCAGCTTGAGCCCGATGGCAGGATCGTCACTGACTTCCGGAATCGCCCGGTACAGGGCGAACAGCTCTTCCGTTGTCACGAAGATTTTCTCCTGATCGAGGAGTCCCATCGGCAGGCCCGCCTGGCGCAACACCGCCAGCGGCGCAATCCCAACATCCTCGAGCCTGCGAACAAGGGCTCTGGACACTCTGAACCGATTTGTCATAGCCGAGTTCACCGCGAACTCCGCGCGTCCTGGGATGGTGGACCACTTCTAATGGCTGCCTATTTCTTCAAAGACGCCATATCGATGACGAAGCGATATTTTACATCGCCTTTGAGAAGCCGGTCGTAGGCCGTGTTGATTTGTTGGATTGGGATCAGTTCGACATCGGAGGTAATTCCGCGCTCGGAGCAGAAATCCAGCATCTCCTGGGTTTCCCGGATGCCGCCGATGGCGGAGCCGGCGAGGCTGCGTCGCCCCATGATCAAATTGAAGCAGGACACGGGCGCCGGTTTCGAGGGCGCGCCGACTAATGTCATCGTGCCGTCGAGCTTCAACAGACGGAGATACGCGTTCAAGTCGTGCTCCGCGGAAACCGCGTCGAGGATAAAGTTGAAGGTGCCCGCGTGTTTCTCCATCTCCGCCGCGTTTTTCGAAACCACCACCTCGTCGGCGCCCAGGCGCAAAGCGTCTGCGGTCTTACCCGGGGACGTGGTGAAAAGTACGACATGAGCGCCGAACGCGTGCGCAAACTTCACGCCCATATGCCCCAATCCACCCAGGCCGACGATCCCGACTTTCTGCCCCTTGCCCACTTTCCAGTGCCGCATCGGCGAATAGGTGGTAATGCCGGCGCAAAGAAGCGGCGCGGCGCCAGCTGGATCCAGCTTATTGCCGACTCGCAAGACATAGTTTTCGTCCACCACGATGCTGTCGGTATAGCCGCCGTAGGTCACCCCGCCCAAAATTTTGTCCTGGCCGTTATACGTCAGCGTCATGAACTTCTCGCAAAACTGCTCTTCCCCGGCGAGACAATTCGCGCACTGGCGGCAGGAATCCACCATGCAACCGACCGCCGCGATGTCGCCCTCCTTGAATTTCTTGACGGCGCTGCCGGTCTTGACGACGCGTCCGACAATTTCGTGGCCCGGGACGCAGGGATAAACGGTTGGCATCACTTCCTGCCACTCGTTGCGCACCTGGTGCAGATCGGAATGGCACACTCCGCAGTAGAGAATCTCGATCTGCACGTCCTGCGGCCGCGGTGATCGCCGCGGAACGGTGAAAGGCCCTAGCGGTGACGTCGCGCTCTGCGCCGCGTACGCTTTGGCTGTATATGTTTGTGGCCTTGCCAAACCAACTTCCGGTTCCGAAATTCGTCGAGCGGATTCGCTCATATTCGTGTCCTCCCGTTTCAGACTACGCGAACAAGCCTAGCCCTGCGGCGCGCCCGCGTCACTAGCAAGACGCGCCAATGTACTTGCAAATCGCGCCACGTTCGGGTGAGGGCGTGGCAGCTTCGGATCGAGTGAACTGTGTGACGTTGCGCGCTTTACCCGACCTACTAAGGTCTAAGGTTTGGCTGGGGGCCCTCCGATCGAATGCGTGTGGCCGCAAGGAAAAAGGGAATGCGACGATGGCTCACCCCGCGACGCGGGCGAACGAGCCGCGGAACAACTGCAGCCGTCCGCTAACCACGCCTTTCACTGCTTCGACTGCAACGGGAAGGATCTTGTAAGCGGCAACTTCGTTCGGCTGATCGGCGAGCGCCGTCTCAAGCCCCCGCCGCCACGCCAGTCGGAGTTCCGTGTTGATGTGGACGACGTTCATCCCAGCCTGGATCGCATTTCGCAAGTCGCTATCGTCGGTTCCCGAGCCGCCGTGGAGCGTCATGAAAATTCCGGTCGCGGCCTTGATCTCCGAAATCCGGCCAATGTCCAGGCGCTTGTGCACGTCTCCGCGTACCATGCTGCGCAGCAGTCCGTGCATGTTGCCCACAGCCGGCGCCAGCACGTCGATGCCGGTACTGGCTACAAATTGTTTTGCCTCGGCCGGCTTTGTGAGAATTCGCGAGGATTCTGGGGCGCTTTCGTGAATTTCGGAGCCGCTCCCGATGTCGCCGATTTCTCCTTCCACGATGATCGACGGGTTGATCGCCTTGAGCGCTTCCACTGCTTTCCTCGTTTCGGAAACATTCTCAGCGAAAGACAGGGTCGAGCGATCGAAAACCACCGAGTCAAAGCCCGCCTTTGCGGCTTCCACGGCTTTGGCGAGCGAATGTGTGTGGTCGGCGTTAAGAAAGATTGGGAAATCGAATTCTTCGCGGATGCTGCGAACCAACGCCGCAGCCTGGCGGACACCTACGAATTCTCTTTCGCCCTCTGAAACTCCGACTATCACAGGTACCTTAAGCCCGCGAGCCGCTTCCGCGACCGCCTTCAATGCCACCAGGTCCGAAATGTTGAAGTGGCCGAGAGCGATTCTGCTTTTTTCCGATTCCGACAATACGTCACGCAACGTTTTCATAAGCCCTCTTTTCGTCTGAAAGTCAGAGCGATACCAAAGATTTCAACCAAATGTCTGATCACGCTGCTTGCTCCGAAACTGGCGCTGAATCCGCGATCGCCCGCTGTTGCCCGATCATGCGGTGGGCGACCAAAGCCGTTACCAGCGTGGTTGCAAGAACCAAGGCTCCCGTGACCGTGTGTGCAACCGTGAGCGCGACCATCACGGGGATTGGTTGGGGGAGCGCGCCGCGTAGAGCCGCGACCAGTACGCGCCTGCACCAAGCAAGAGCTGCACGCCAATCAGAATTTGGAGATAGCGCGCGCAACCGCGGAGCGCAGGAACATTCGCAAATCGCCGTTTCAGTGCGCCCGCCGTCACAAAAATGAATGCCGTAACAACCGCGGCTCCAACCAGGTGCGGAATAATTCCAAAGGCCTTGTGCCGGAAAGCCGCCCCAAGGAACAGTTGCAGGAATACCGCCGCGACCGTCCAGACGGTCAACGTTCGAACGCGAGGCGACCGTGGATCATCGATTTCCGCGAAGTTACCGTTCCACCAAGCACTCGTAAAGACGGCGATCGCCACGAGAGTGGAAAAGAACGCCTGTCCGAGCGTCGCGTGCGCGGCGGAGACTGGAGGGGGCTGGTACATCCGGACGGTCAGGCCACCGAGGATTCCTTGCGCAATCACCCCGCCAAGGGCCGCAACGCCCAGCCAGCGCATCCAGCTTCGCTTTTCGGCTCGCCAGAGCCAGACAGCAAGTCCGATCGTCAGCAGGCCCACGCAAGTGGCCATCACGCGATGCGTGTATTCGTACCGAACTCCGCCCACAAACGGAGGAAAAAAAGACCCATAAGCAAGTGGCCAATCGGGAATCGAGAGGCCCGCATCGTTCGAAGTAACCAATGCGCCTGCGTTCAGAAGAACGAAGGTGCAAGCTGCCGTGAAGGCGGCGTATCGGTGAAGGGCCCGATCGTACGCGCTGTTCATGTTGTGATCCAAGCAGGCACCCGTACTAGTCTCAGCCTGATGTCCGCGGACGCCGACCCGGACCCTAAGGCGCCGGCGTCCCACGATGACAAAATTAGCTCCTACGAGTCGGGATCGAGACTTCCTGCTCCAAAGTAAAATCGAGCAATGTCTCGCTGGGAACTTTCACTTGATCTCCCTTGGTGATGATCTCCGACCCTGCACCGACACCGCCGCCGACGCCTGCGCCAATGGCTGCTCCCTTGCCGCCCCCAGCGAGGGCGCCGATGATGCCTCCCAACGCGGCTCCGCCGATTGTTCTCTTTGCAGTGCTCGCTCCCTTTGACTTGCCCGTTAATTCATATTCCCCTGTCACCAGGGGTATGGTCCGCTCGTTCACCACAATGCCCGTCAGCTCGAGCTGCAGTTCAGACTTACCGGTAAACGTTCCTGATTTTTTTGACTCCGCGAGCTGGCCATAAACGTCGGCCCCCTTGGGAACTACTACGTTACCGTCGACCACGACGGCTTCTTCCAGCGACGCCTTGAAGCGATCCCCGGCATGGTTCTCACTGGAGTCGATGCTGTCGATTGTTCGAACAGAAATACGCGTGCCTGCAGGAATGGTCACATATTCCGGCGTCCTCGCGAGAGGACGGTCAGTCGTCCCCGGTTCACTGGCGAGCGAACTGTCCGGACGAGCCGGCGAGTCACTTGCGGCCCTGTCCGAATCAAAATTCACCGAGGCGATATCCGCGAGGTTATATTTCTGTACAGATGAGGCGACCTGGAAGCTGATCTCACTATCCGTGCCGCCTCTGAATGTGCCCTGGATTCGGCTGCCATTCTTGAGCTCCAGAGTATCCGCCCACGCACCCGACCCTATCAGGCACAGCGCGACTGCTAATCCACACTTCAACTTGAATTTCGTCATCCGATCTCCTCTTTAGACTTCCTCGGGTACCACGAACGGCGCCCGATACCCCCGGTCACCGTCGCGCAACAATTTATTGGCTTCGTCATCCCCGATTACTTGTTCGGTTTCGGGATCAAATCGCAGCGCCCGGCCGAGGCGGTATGACGCGTTCGCCAGGTGGACAAGCGCGGCTGAAATGTGACCTTCCTGGATGGGGGCGTTCAGATTCTCTTTTTTTCTGCTGCGAACGCAGTCGATGAAGTTGCCAAAGTGGTCGCCTTCGGCGTGACCGTGAGGCCCGGCCTTCTCGTCGCGGCCGAGCCAGCTCTCGTAGCTCCACGCGTCTTCGTCGCCGGTAGCGAGATAACCGTTCGAGCCGTAAAAGATGTCGCCGATCGCGTTGCGATTACCGAAGAAGCGCTTCTTCAAAGCCACGAGACCGCCCCTGCCGATTCCCGCCTCGTTGTTGGTGATCCAGTGGCGGACTTCGAATTCCATCATCTTGCGCTTGCCATCCGGGAGATCAAATTCGAACGCGCAGCAAAGCGTGTTGGGAGTCTCCTCATCGTCGTCAAACAAGAAGTGTCCGCCTACAGCGGAAACTCGGTTTGGGAATTTGACATTCAGCCCCCAGCGCGCAACATCCACCTGATGGATGCCCTGGTTGCCCAGGTCGCCGTTGCCTGTGTCCCAAATCCAGTGCCAGTTGTAATGAAAACGGTTGCGCGTGAACGGCTTGAGGGGCGCCGGTCCGGTCCAGAGGTCATAGTCAACGCCGCTCGGAACCGGTTCCGGGGGTGTATGCCCGATCGTGTCGCGCCATTTGAAGCACAGACCGCGCGAGAGATAGACCTCGCCGATGATTTGTCCGTCGTGAAGCCCTTTGATTGCTTCTTGAATCGAGGGAGAAGAGCGAATCTGGGTGCCATGCTGAACGATTCGATTGTATTTTTCAGCAGCGCGCACAAGCTGGCGGCCTTCCCAAAAATTGTGCGAGCAGGGCTTTTCGACGTACACATCCTTGCCGGCTTGGCACGCCCAGATGGCGATTAGAGAGTGCCAGTGATTGGGTGTGGCGATCGAGACGGCGTCGATGGATTTATCTTCGAGCAGCTTGCGCACGTCCCCGAATGTCTGAGGGTTGCCGCTTACTTCTCCGCGCCTTTTGTTCAGGACTTCGGGGTCGATGTCGCAGAGCGCCGCGATTTCGACATTCGGCACTCGCGAGTAGCCATGAAGATGATCGTTGCCTCGATTGCGCAGGCCGCACACGGCGACCCGGACGCGATCGTTCGCGCCTAACACTTTGTCGGCTCGTGCGAGCAGGCTGGTTCCACCGAGCGCAGCTAAGCCCGCCGTCGTCTTCCCGGTCGTCTTGAGAAAATCACGGCGGGTAACATCTTTTTTGTTGGGCATACCTTCTCCTATTTCTCTGCTGCGTACTCGCGGTAGGCGTCTGTCAGCCGCGCTTCCTGATACTCGCCATGGTGAATCAGCACTCGGTAGCGAAGTACGAGGGATCCGCCCGCCGGAATGCTGTAGCTACCATCCTCGTGGCGATCGCGGGAGAACTCTCGGATTCCGAAAGGATTCGCCGCGATCAACCCGTAGGCCCGCGCGTGCCAGTAGGTTGGGTGGCGGAGATTGTCCGGGTGGTCGAAAACAGCAATGCCGACGTCTTCTCCCGCAACATTCCCGTAGTAGTCGACCCACTCAGCCCGCTTGCCCCAAATCCCTTTCTCACCGGTGGCGCCGGCCGAATTCACCATGTGGCCCGGCGGTGAATCCAAGGCCTTTGCGACGCGGATCGCAAAAGTTCCTTCCTTGGTGTCACCTATCTCGACGATGCTTTCGCCCGCATGAATCACGAATTCGCAGTCGACAGTCCTTGAGTGTTCGTCCCCACTGAACGTGTAGGATTGGACTTCCTCCGCGATCCTGGCGCCGTCTGGCTTAACCAGATCAAACGTGGCGCGGAGCTTGCCGGAGTCATATCCACCGGCCATCTCATCGATGTCGCGGAACGTGGTCCGGCCAAATGTCTGGGAGGAGTGATTGCTCCATCTGGGGAATGCGGCCTCACCCCAGAAGTCGAAACCATTCATGCTGCCGTGCGCGAAGTACATGGCGCGTTGATGTGGCTCGTCGCGGTCTTCGCCTGCGAGGTCAGCGATCATCGGGAAGCTGCGGGTGACGATGGTGCCCTGGGCGCTTCGTATGGGAAACAGGTAGGGCTTGGCGACCGCGGGGTCAAAGTAGTACGTCGCGAAGGGCCGCTCGTCTATTGCAATGTCGATTTGATATCCATGGCGCTGGAGATCCACGGGTTTTTTGTGCCCGCCGCTACGGGTCTTATTTTCGTCATCGCTTCCAGTTTGACCGGGCAAGCTGCCGCCGAGTTCTGCGGCCCGATGCTCGAAAATGCGAGGGATACCGAAACTACTCACTGCCGAGCACAGGCTCGTGGCGAGAAAAACTTCAGCCAGCAGCAGCAATATTCCGGCCGCCGGTCCGGCAATTTTGCGTAAGTTGTTCTGTCGCCCTATGCTTTGCATCCGCACTCACAGAAGGTGACTCGACTACGTGCCAGGAGCTGGGGATTCCAGCGTTAATGAAGGCATTCCGTCGGCCCAATGCACGGTTGCGTAGTTCGTTGAAAAAAGGTGTGTTATTTGTGCGACGTAGCCCTGCGCACAAGAACCGGTGTCAACATGTTGACAACCGCGGAATGGTTGACGGACGCTGGACCGCGACGCGAACGGGCAAGCACTATCCCGAATGACTCGGCCCTGCCCAGCGCACTCTCCCAGGCGAGACCCAGCCCGAAAAGAATCAGCACAACGACCGCCAGGCAGGTGAACAGGATCGAGAAAATGAGGAGCGCGGCGAGCAGCTGTTGCACGAAAAACAGGCGCATCGCCAGGAGAGCCCCGGTTGCAAGAACCGCCCATTTAAAGACTTTGGCGCCTAGAACGTGACGAGTCACCGGAGCATCCCCTTCAGCGGCGTGCCTTCATCGCAGCGCCCGCAGGATTCGATCATTGATTTGAGGCAACAGCGGCATTTTGTGCACGCTCTGCCGTTTCGACGGTTTTCAAGGATGGCGCCGGACGCTGCCACAGGACATGCGCATCGGGAGCGTCGTTGGGATAGGCCTCGGTCGATTCCTGGCCCGCCGGTTCAAGGACGATGTCCACGCGGCGGTTGTAGGCGAGCCAGGTCGACTTCTTCCTCTTGATCATCCACTGTTGAGGCTTCTGTGAATTTTGCGATTGAAGGTTCTCTACCTGTTGCTCGTCCATCGGGCTGTCTTTGCCTTCTGCGCGAGTTTCAATTTTCTCGGCCGCGATTCCCTGGGAAACCAAGTAGTCCTTGACGAGATCCGCTCGCCTTTCGCTCAGCGCCCGGTTGTATTTCTCGGGGCCACGAACGTCTGCATGACCCACGACGACCAGCTTGTTGTGTTGATCGTACTGTTCGTTGTTTTTGAACGTGGTCGTCGCTGCCGCAAGCACCTGTGCTTCGCTGGAGACCAGACCCACGTTCGGGCGGTGGCGCTTGGGGTAGTCGGAAGGGTAGAAGACGCTCGCAAGGGTTACCGGCGGTGCGGGTTCAATCGAGCCGCTGAAGTGCAGAGTGGCAGATTGAGTGACCGTGCCCCCGCAAGCGTTGGACGCGGTGAGCGAGTAGGTCACGTCTCGATTGATCGGGCCAGTGGCGGTTTGTTCGGGCGCCGCCTCGATATTCTGAGCTCCTGTTGAGCCGACGTCGCCGAGCGGTTGGACGCTGACTGCGTTGGCGTTGGAGGTCGACCACGAAAGTGTTGCCGAGGTCTGCTCAACAACTTTGTCGCCGATCTTGTGGTAGCGGACATCCGGCTGGCTTAATTCAAGGTTTGCTGTTGGTTGCGTGTCGACGTTTATCGTCGCAGTCTGGGTGACTTCCCCTCCCGGCCCTTTTGCTACCAGCTCGTATTCCGTCGTGTGGGTTGGAGTCACCGTGCGATTTCCATTCGCGTCGACGTCCCCTATGTTTGTAATGGAAGTCTGCGCTGCATCAGCGGCCTTCCAGTTCAATTCGGCCGACTGGCCGCAAGTCGTTTGCGTCTGCGACGCGGAGATTTGAGCCGTCACTGGGGCGATGGGAACTTCCGCGCTGGCTACGCCGGCTTGAAACCGCTGCTGCGGCCCGAGATTGAATCCCGGCTTGAAGTCCTTGGTCTTCATCGCACCATTGTGATTGAGATCCACAATCACCCGTTTGCCGGCGTCTACGCTCACCGGCCCAGACCAGAATGTCTGCCCCTTTTGCGAGACCGTTACCTGGTAGGTGCCCGGCTTCACGAGCAACCACTGGTGCCAAATGAAATTGTTATCGAACTCATCCACGTGGCCGACAAAGAATCCCGGCGTCTTCCCGTTGAGCAGAACGGCCGCGCGCGGATGGCCTTTCAGTTCGATATCGCCGAACGGGCCGGCTACCTTGTCGCCCGAGGGCTGAAGAGTAACTGCTAACTCGGTCTTTTTTCCGCTGGTGATTTCGACGCTCTGTGTCTTGGGGGCGTAGCCATAATTGCGTACCTCAACGGTGTGGTTCCCGGCGGCCAGTGCGATCGCCTGACTCCCATCCTGAATAGGATTGTCGTCAACGAATACGTAGGCCTGCTTCGGACTCACGTGAATCTGCAAAATTCCGTTGGTTTGCTTGTTTTGAGCCAAAGCCGCCGTGCTTCCGATCAGCAGGATTGGCAGAGCGAAAACCACCGCTTGCTTAAAAAATCTCGTCTGCGTCATTTCAATTCTCCTCCGGGCATTTTTCCGCGAGCACCGGTTGGTGTATTCGAACGCAAGCAGTGCATTTCAATAGCCGAAACAGCGAACGCCGAAGTCCCTGCGCAACAGTGCCTTGCGGGCGTGCGCGATTCTGGGCCGAGCGTCCCATGCCAACATACTTACAGGTGCCGGAATGTTGTCACCGCTGTCACTACTCAACCGTTGGTCCTCATCGATAAGATGAACGGTGTCGATCAAAGGGTGCGGCTGTGCCCTCTCATAAATGAGGCCGAAAAGATGCTCCTCAAACGCATCTGCTCCCGGCCGCGAAGAAGAGAATCTCGATTCAAGTCTGCGGGCGCGCTTACAAATGACAATCTGCTGTCAGAGAAATGACTGCGCGCCAAGCGTCACGGATCCCGCCAATGTGTGCTATGTCGCTGCGGGCTCAGCAGTTGCAAGGTCCAGACATTTCGGTGAAGTTCGGTGCCTCGATTGCACAGAATAAAAGTTGGCATCTTTCAGCAGCGCGGATTGCCAATGCGGTCTTTTTTCGGCGCTGCAGCGAAGAGGATACTGTGAAGAAAATCACTTTTGTCGCGCTCTTATTAGCGGGGATTTATGGGTTTGGGATTCCCGTGACGTTCGCTCAAGAGAACCCTTCGAAGGGCGCAACCTCGGATGTCATCAATTCCGACTCAGCTCTGGACCAGCAGTTCTTGGTCCTCCGGAAAGACATTCGGTCAGTCAGGAAGCAGACGATTGCCGCGAATTTGACTCTGACGGACGATGAAGCTCCGAAGTTTTGGCCCGTATACGAGCAATATTCGGACGAACTCGAAAAGATCACTGACACAAGACTAGGGCTCATTGCGGAGTACGCCGAGGAATACGGAACTCTGACCGACGAAGAAGCAGACAGCCTCGTTTGCCGTTGGCTCGATACCGACACGGCTGTCGATCAGCTTCGACAGAAGTACGTGCCAATCCTGCGAAAGGTGCTACCGGGAAAGAAAGCGGCAACATTTTTTCAACTGGACCGGCAACTCGGCATGACGGTCGAGATCCACCTTACTTCTCGGCTTCCGCTCATGCAGGGTCAGGGACAAGTGTCCAACTCCGTCGCACCTTCGGCGTAACGCAGTGAACTGTTGGTCGCTCGATCCACCCCTCCGGTTCAAAACAAGCCATACCGACTTGGCCTAACAGGGGTGTAACACAATGGTGTTATCGGCGCCCCTCGCCTCTGTGGTACCCAAAAACCATTCGAATTCGTGATGTTTTGGGGTACGGCAATCCCTCATAGTGCGCGTGTCAAGAGCAGTCGCTAGTCGGCACAGACGGGGGAGGGTCGGTATGGGCTTAATCAGTTTCGCTTTTCCGAATTCCAATGGTGCTGATCCGCGCTTCATGGGTGATCCCGAACTCGGCTTCGAAGAGCATTCATCGCCATGGCCGTTGGACGACGAGCGGCTCCCCGCTGAAAAAATCATATCTTCCGACAGAAAACTGAGCGCGCAGCGGTCCAACGGCGCCGGTAGCGAGTTCCACTTCGACAGAGAGAGGCCTAGCGAGGCGGGCTTTGACGGGATCGTGGGTCATAGTTCGATTCTGCGCCAGGTACTCCGGCTTATCGAAACCGTCGCCACGGGTGACTCGACCGTGCTGCTGCTAGGCGAGACGGGAACCGGCAAGGAGCTAATCGCGCGCGCCATTCACAATCGGAGCCGCCGTAGGGACAGGAACTTCGTGAAGCTCAACTGCGCTGCGATTCCGACCGGACTGTTGGAAAGCGAACTGTTCGGGCATGAGCGAGGAGCCTTCACCGGCGCGATTGCTCAGAAAGTCGGCCGGATGGAGCTGGCGGACCGGGGTTCGCTCTTCCTGGACGAAATCGGCGACATTCCCCCGGAGCTACAGCCAAAACTGCTCCGTGTCTTGCAGGAACGAGAATTCGAGCGCCTGGGCAGCACGCGGACGACAAAAGTTGACGTTCGGGTTGTCGCCGCAACGCATCGCGACTTGGAAGGAATGGTCGCGGCGAAGCAATTTCGCAGCGATCTCTACTACCGGCTAAATGTTTTCCCCATCACCATTCCGCCTTTGCGTGAACGTCCGGAAGACATACCGCTGCTTGTGCGGCATTTCGTTCAACAAGCCACCGGGAGGATGAACAAGTCGATCGACACGATTCCCAGCGAAATCATGGACGCCCTGACCGAATATCAGTGGCCGGGAAACATTCGCGAACTGGAAAACGTGATCGAACGAGCCGTGATTCTTTCCCCCGGTTCGATCCTACGCGTCCCGATCCGAGACCTTCATACCCGAATTGCTCCCGGAAACAATCATGAACGGAATCAAACCCTCGAAGAGGTCGAGCGGACGCACATATTGACGACCCTGAAGGAGACGCGCTGGATTCTCTCTGGCCCAAGGGGCGCCGCGACGCGTCTAGGACTGAACCGGGCAACCCTGTATTTCCGCATGAAGAAGTTGGGAATCGTGCGGCCCGGGACGGAGCCATCGAGCGATGAAGCGAATTCTGGAACGGGGCGAGTCAGCGGACAAGGGATTTTTTAACTCTTGCCCGAGAGCCATATGTCGAACAAGGCCATGCGAATCAATACTCATCATGGAAAGGTGAATAAGAAAATGTGTTTGAGCGACCTGGAGCTGACTCCCAATCGACGACGCAAGATCAGTTCGCGCCTTCTGGTTGGTCTCTGGTCACTCGTGTCTTTGGCATGCGTGACATTTGGATTTCCGCACAAAGTGGGAGCCAGTGACGCACCAGAGCCCACATCTACGATCGCTGGCACCGTAAGCGTAGCCACGGGCCAGGGCCAGGTAAACAACATTGCCCGTGTTGCCGTGAAATTGAGCGGTCCGAGTGCGGGATCGGCGTCGCAATCTGCACTCACCGATGAAAGTGGAAGCTTTCGCTTTGCGCAATTGGCGGCCGGAGTTTACACGGTCGAAGTCAACATGGAGGGTTTCAAGCCCTGGACCAAGGTGGTCGCACTGGCGCCGGGCCAGGCGGCGGTGGAAGACGCCACGCTCGAGATAAGCACGGTTGAAGAAAAGATTGAAGTTCAGGGGGAGAATCTCGATGTTTCCACGCAGAGCGCGGAAACCACCGGGACCATCACCAACCGAGAGCTGGACGCTTTGCCCCTCGCGGAGCAGAAGTTCACGGAGGCCCTGCCGCTCACGCCAGGAGTGATTCGCACCCCCGAGGGAAGGATCAATTTTAACGGCCAGGCTGAAAACCAGGGAATCCTGCTGGTCAACTCGACCGAGAGCGTCGATCCCGTGACGGGTAGCTTCGCAATTCCGGTGCCCATTGATGTGATTCAATCGATGAGCGTGCACAGCTCTCCGGACACCGCCGAATTCGGAGGTTTTTCCGGTGGACTGACGGAAATCGAGACCAGACCGGCACTCGACGCCTGGAACTTCAAGTTGCACGACGTGAGTCCCAGCTTTCGAGGAAAGAATGACCACCTCGTCGGAATAGGCGCGTTTACCCCACGGATGGTGTTTGGCGGACCATTGATCAAGGGCAAACTTAATTTCACCGAGGAACTGACCTACGAAGTAAGAAATGTCGCGGTCCGTGGGCTCTCCTGGCCGTTCAATGAAATAAAAACGAGAAGCGTCACCTCGTTCACGCAATGGCAGTTCATTCTGTCCCCGCGCCACCTCTTGGACGTGAATCTCAATGTCTTCCCCTTGCGAAGACAGTTCGCCGACATCAATGCGCTGGTTCCTCAGAGTGCGTCCAACACCTACGGGCAGAATGGGGTGTCGGTGGGAATCTCGGACGGCTACCAGTTCAGCTCTGGCGGCCTGCTAAATACCGTCGTTCGTTACACTAGATTCGATAGCCACGCGCACGGTCAAGGACCGGAAGACATGCTGGTCACCCCTGACGGTTGGGGCGGGAACTTCTTCAATTCGTGGTCCAGAAATGCCAACGAATTGGAGATCCGTCCCGCGTTCCAGTTTCCCGAAAAGTCCTGGCACGGCCGGCACGAGTTCAAGATCGGTGTGGATGTCTCACGGCGGTCTTTTGTGGGGACCGACATATCTCGACCCATCCAAGTGCTCAGGCAGGATAACTCGGTAGCCGAGCAAATTACTTTTCAGGGACGAGGCTTGCAGAATGGGGCGTCGACTGAGGTCGGGGAATTCGTCGAGGACCACTGGGCCCTCGATTCCCACCTTGCGATCGATATGGGAGCGCGCCTGTCGAGCCAATCGATTGGTCGCAGCGCAGCTCTCGGGTCTCACATCGGCCTGGCATACTCGCCCGGAGAAAACGGAAGGACCATCCTTCGAGCCACCGCCGGTACGGTCTACGGACACGTACCGTTACTCGCAGCAAGTTTCCTGGACGACCCCACGCGCGTGGTCAGTTTCTTTGACCCCTCCGGAAAGATCATCGGAGGACCGATCTCGCTCCAGAATGCTTATCTGCAATCGGATGGCGGATCCGGCCCGCAATTCGTGCCCGCGCTTCCGCGGACTAGCCCGCGCACCTTCACATGGAGCGTCGAAGTCGAGCGCGAAATTCGGAGAAATGTCAGCCTGAAGGTGGGCTATCTCGATAGCCAAACTCGAAATCTTTTTGTGGTGGATCCACTGATCGACACGACCGGAAGCAGTTCGGCGCTCGCTCTGGCGAACAATGGAACGACACACTACCGCCGTATCGAAGCCACCCTCCACGCCCGGCCATTTGAACACGGCGATTTGAATGTCTCCTATGTTTGGAGTCGTTCGCGAGGCGACCTGAACACACTGGCGCAGACGTATATGCCTTTCGAGGAGCCGGTGATTCGCCCGAACGCATCGGGAATCCTGCCGTCCGATGTACCCCACCGCGTCGTGACTTGGGGGATTTTCAGCCTTCCCTGGAAATTGACATTCAGTCCCGTGGTCGACGTGCGCACGGGCCTACCCTACTCCAATGTAGACGTTCTACAGAATTATGTGGGCGTGCCGAACAGCCAGCGGTTTCCGACCTTCTTCTCGTTGGACGGAAAAATCTATCGTGAGTTTCCGTTGCGGCTGCCCTTTATGGAGAAGTCGAAAAAGATAAAAATTCGCCTTGGCGTGTACACGAACAATCTGACAAATCATCGCAATCCGCATGACGTTTTCAGCAACGTAGGGTCGCCTATGTTTGGGCAATTTGCGGGCTTTCAGCGCCGCATCGATGGATTTGTGATCGATTTCGTGGATTGAGCAAGCCCGGCCGGGACCAACACGGGCGGGCAACCGAGCTCTAGGGATAGGAGCAAGGATAAATCGCGATGACAGCCAGCGTGACAACAGCGGATCCAAAGGAATTCGCGGTGGACTGCGCGGCCCCAACTGTGGCGCCGGTCGTTCGACAGCGACAGAGCGTTTTATCGCTTGAACGTTATGCTGTTGCCGCGCTGGTCCTGGTCGTGATGCTGGGTTTTGCACTGCGTATCCGTGGACTCGATCGCGCGGGCTTCAACGAAGACGAAATCCAAAAAGTAAATGCAGCCCGCGCGTATCTTCATGGCGATTTCCTGGTCAACCTGGAACATCCCATGCTCATGAAGTCGATGATCGCGGTTTCCCTGGCTGCCGCTGACAGTTGGAACCGCGGAATTGGCCGCTCCCATCGGGTTTCCGACGAATTTGCGGTCCGTTCGCCGAATGTCATCTTCGGGGCTCTTACGGCGGTTGTGATTTCCGGGCTTGCAAACGAATTTTTTGGCTTACAGGTTGCGCTGTTGAGCGCCCTCCTCTGGTCCTCCGGAACAATCGCTATCATGGATAACCGCCTTGCGAAAGAGGACACCCTGCTCGTGTTTTTTACCTGGCTTGGCTACTATTTTTTCATTCGGGCGAAGAAGGCCAGTGCGATCGATGGCGCGCAGAGCGCCAAGCCATTCGGGATATGGTACGCCGCTTCCGGCGCAAGTTTTGGCCTGATGCTCGCTTCAAAATACTTCCCGCATTATCTTGGCCTAATTTTGCTCTATTACATCCTGCCTGGTCACAGATGGGACTATCCACCCTTCAGGAAGCGAGATTACTGGTACCTGCTTGGCACCTGCGCTGGGGTGTTCTTGATTGCCAACCCGGTCATTTTTTTCCCGGGCACGATCAAATATATGCTGCATTACGTCGGTGAAGGCACCATGACCCATCACGGTTACTTGATGATGGGACGATTTCATTTCGACGAACCGTGGCGCATCGGGGGCGGAATGCCTTTCTATTTTTATCCCCTCATGCTTGCCCTTAAGACGCCGATACCAGTTCTGTTTGCGATTGGCGTTGGAATGGTCGAAGTCGTCCGGCGCCGAAAGGAACCCGGCGCAAGTTTCCTGATTGTGATGTTCCTTTTCTGGGCGGTTCCTTTTTCATTGCTCAGCGCAAAATGGCTCCGGTGGATGTTGTCGTGGATGCCCGTGATCTACATCGTCGCGGCCATCGGACTCGTCAAGATATTTTCCTGGACCCGGAGCCGGGTATCCGAAAGCCGAGGTCATTCGCTGCTGCCTGCGCTCACCGCGGCGATGTTCCTGGTATTTCTCGTTCAGCCGTTTTGGACTGCCGTGAAGGCCGGACCTTTCTATTCTCTGTACCTGAATCCGCTTGGGCGCGACCGTACCGGCTACTACTTCCCGCAGGAAGAGTTCGCCGATACGGGTCTGCGGCCAACCATCTTCAAAATTTGCAGGGAAGCCCCAGCCGGCGCGTCCGTGGGAGCAGAGGCGGCGCCGGTATTCGCCTATTATTTTCATCAATGCGGCCGCGACGATTTGCACTATTTCAGTCTATCGGGCGCAAGTCTGGAATCGCTGCCTCCTTCCGCGTACCTGGTGGTCGAAGACGGCAGGAAATATTTTGAAAATATTTCCTTCATTGAAGTAATTACATCCGAGCAAGACCCGGCGTGGACCACCGCGATCGATGGAGTTCCGGCCGCGGCAGTCTATAGAACTTCCGAATTGACGAAATTGAGAAACGAGCATGAATCGAACGTCACGCTTCGTTAGTGTGCTTGCGACGGCCGCGGGCGCGGCCTTGCTCGTCTACCTGCTCCGCCGGGTCGGCGTGAGCACGGTCGTTCAAGCGATGCGATTGGTTGGCGCTGGATTCCTCATCTTGGTAATGCTGTCCGGAATCCGCCACGTCCTCAGAGCCATGGCATGGCGCTGCTGTGTTGATCCTGGAGCGCCTTCTCAACGACTCATGGATTTGTTTACCCTGAGGCTCATCGGAGAATCACTCACGGACTTGTCTCCAGCCGGACCAATCCTGGGAGAGACGGTCAAGGCTTGGGGCGTGTCAAAAAACATTCCCGCCAGATTTGGTGTCACGTCCGTGCTAATCGAGGACCTGATCTACAGTCTCGGAACCGGCCTGTTTGTCATCGCAGGATTCTTGATCCTACTTGCCTCAGCGGCGCGCAAGTACCATTTCCTGAAGCCCAGTGGAGTGATGGTCGTTTTGGTTTTGGCAACAATCATCTTCGCAATCGCCAGTAGGCAAAGACATTTATTCGAACGGATCCTCGACCGAATTCGAAATACCTCCCGCGGGCAATTCCTAATTGCCCGGTACGGGCAGGCTGTGAAGAGCTGGGGAACACAAATACGTGATTTCCTTCGAACCCGAAGGAAACTCCTGCTCGCTGTCGTCTCGATTGAAGTCGCGGTGAATTTGATCAGCTTCGCAGAGACTTACCTGATCCTCCATTGCGTCACGGCGCATGCTTCTCTCTTGAATGCCTACTTGGTTGAGTCGGCGAACCGGGGTACCCAACTTGTTGCTTCATTCGTGCCTTTCGGGCTTGGCGTGGACGAAGGTACAACGACTGCCGTCCTGCACTCTCTTGGGCGCACATTGAGTGAGGGTATTTCCGTCGCTACCATCCGAAAGATCCGATCGCTTTTCTGGGATTTTGTGGGGTTGGGTTTGGCGGCACATTTCATGATCGCGAGGCGCGTGGAAGGAAGAGAGACTTCGCTCGAGCTGAACCAAACGGCCGATCTACCTTCGAATCTGGAGATTGCCGCCGTCGAGAGGATATCGTGAAGCAACTCATTGTAAACGCGGACGACTTCGGGCTCACGGAGAACGTGAACAGGGGAATTCTGGACGCCTATCGTGACGGTATCGCGACCAGCACGACGCTGCTCGCAAATGGAATGGCGTTTGAATCCGCCGTGACGGCAGGCAAACAATTTCATCGCCTTGGCATTGGAGTCCACCTCAACCTATCCGAAGGTGAACCCGTGGCAGGCGTGGCTTTGGTCCCGACGTTAGTGGATGCAGGCGGCCGGCTTCATTTGACTCCGGCGCGCTTGTGGGCGGCGATCGCCGCCGGACGTGTGAGCCTGCCGGAGATCGAAGTGGAACTGCGAGCGCAAATCACAAAGGTTGTTGGCGGAGGCATCGCGCCGACACATTTTGACGGACATAAACATGTCCACGTCCTTCCACGCGTCTCGGACATCGTCATTCGTCTGGCACAAGAGTTCCGCGTGCCCTCCGTGCGTTGCCCTTCGGAAAAAAAGACAAATGTGGGCGGCACCCGCCGAAATGGAAGATTTTCCAGAGCTTCGAGATTCAAGCAAAACCTGGTTGGCCGTGCAGTCTCCAGTCTGGCTGAGGTCTTCCGCGCGAAGCTGGAACGAGCGGGAATTCATTCTCCGGCCCATTTTTATGGAATCAGGGAGACAGGTTTTTTGGATACAAGCGCTCTCCGCGAAATTCTGGACAATCTGCCGGAGGGCACAAGCGAGTTGATGTGCCACCCCGGGTATCGGGACATCGACCTTGAAAAAACGGGGACACGCTTGCGCGCGCAGCGGGAAATTGAAATAAAGGCCCTGACAGATGTTTCGGTGAGGAACTTAATTGTCTCTGGCGGAATCCAGTTATTGAACTACAGGGAATTTGCAGAACCGGCCCGGGGAACTTGCGTGGCCGCATGACCATTGCAAACGTCGCGATCGCGACTCAATGAATTTCTGAGAAAGGAATGGGGGCAATGCCGATGGAACGCCAACACGAAGTCAGATTTTCAATCGTGGTGCCCATATTTAACGAAGAAGGCAGCGCGCCAACGCTCCACGCCCGGCTCACCACCGTGATGCGCGGCCTGCGCGAGCCTTACGAGATTGTCTTCGTCGACGACGGGAGCACCGACCGCAGCCCCGCAATTCTCAAGCGCATCCGTCTGGCCGATCCGTCCGTCCGCGTGGTCACCCTGCGCAGAAATTTCGGCCAGACTCCGGCGCTGAAGGCCGGCTTCGACGCCGCTCGCGGCGAAGTCATCATCGCCATGGACGGCGATCTGCAGCACGACCCCGCGGAGATCCCTTCCTTCATCGAAAAGATGGACGAGGGATTCGATCTTGTCAGCGGTTGGCGCTTCGAAAGAAAAGATAAATGGCTCTCGCGCCGCTTGCCCAGCCGGATTGCGAATTGGAGCATGGCCAAACTTTCCGGAGTGCCGCTGCACGACTTTGGCACCACCTTCAAAGCCTATCGCAGAGAAATTATTCAAGGACTTCCTCTTTACGGAGAATTGCATCGGTTTATTCCCGCTCTTGCGGCGGCATCGGGCGCGCGCATCGCCGAAATTCACGTGAGCAACCCGCCGCGTCAATTCGGAAAATCGAACTACGGAATTTCGCGCACATTTCGCGTTTTTCTGGATCTCCTGAGTACAAAATTCTGGCTGGATTACTCGACGAAGCCCATGCACTTCTTCGGTTTTTTCGGGCTCGCCGCGACCGGTGGGGGTCTTCTGACCGGATCTATGCTGCTTTTTCAGAAATTGATTGCTCGGGAAGCGTTCACTTCCAACACTACGCTGGCCATTGCGACGATCGCCATGCTTTTGGCTGGAATGCAAATCCTGTGCCTCGGGCTGGCGTCCGAGATGCTGTCCCGCACCTACTATGAATCCCAGAAAAAACCCATCTACGTCATCAGGGAAGCTGCGACTCCCAGCGAAGAATTGGACTATGGACATCGCCCGGCACGAACGATGCATAACGATGGCGAAACTCGTCCGGCAATTCGACCGAATCCGTTTCAGTTCTCGGTGCAATCCCGCCCGGAGAGCCCCATGCTGAAAGTGTCCGCGGATCAACCCCGGCTGGTCCGCAAAGTCCCGCGCGATGGGTTGGCCTAAATCGCGGCCAGTTCCCGTCGCCGCACTTCGATAACAATTGAATTTGTTGTTGGTAAACCTCCGCCATACGCTGACCGCACAAAAGCATTCCATGGGGCGGGCTTGTTCCGTGAAATCCCCGCGTTGCGCTCCGCATTGTTTCACTGAGTGACTTTTTCCGCCGCACACATTCTTTCCGCAATCCGCCGCGTACTGCTAGTCAGTTGACAAGTGCAATCACGCTGACACTTACAAATTTTCAACTGCGCGGGAATTTGCCCTCGGCTTTTTCTATCTCCAACTTTCTTAGGCACTTCTGGCACGTGGCTCCAGAAACCGAATATGGCGCGGCGCGTGCTCCTCCAGGGGCGGAGCAAGAAACCTATGACCGCTGCTAAACAATCCGGCAGGGATATTGTTTTGCCGAAGAACAGATCCAGATCATTTCTTATGGCCTTCGCGTTCGCGGGCATCATGGCCGCGGCCGCGACGAATGCTCAGTCTGATCGCCGCGATCTCTCCGCCGACATCAAGGCGCCCGTCGAGCCACCCGCAACTGAAATCAACGGAAGCCAGCTCCTGGCAGAACTGGCCCTTCATGACCAGATCCGAAACAGCGCCCTGATTGCCTATACGGAGTTGAGAACCTACCAGGTGACGGATGCGGAGGGAAAAGTTCGCGCCCAGGAAAGCGGGCAGATGGAGTATCGCGCTCCTGGAAAAATGACGTTTGTCAAAAGTTCCGAGGCAGGCTCGGGAATGGTGCGCCGCCTGGCGTTCAATCCCCTGATCGCCAGTGAGATTGAGGCAGCCTCCGGAAAGCAACTCGAAGAAAGCGCCATCACCCCCGCCAACTACACGTTTGAAATTCTCGGCGAGGAATCCGTAGGCCCAAACCGCTGCTTCGTGGCCTGGGCGTCGCCAAAACGTCCGGACAAATTTCTGTTTGAAGGCAAAGTGTGGATCGACGCGGAAGAATTCGCCATCGTCCGCGTCGCCGGACATCCAGCAAGAAAACTTTCGTTCTGGATCGATCAGGTCAACTTCGTGCGCGAATTTGAGCGGATTGATGGATTCTGGCTTCCGCGAAAAGACGAGACGTTCGTACAAGTGAAATTATACGGACAGAAAGTTTTGACCATCGAGCACCAGTACTACGACGTGTCCCGAGAAGGAAAAGCAAAAGAGTCCGTTCAAAATGCCGCCGACCAGGAATAACCAGGGGTGATTTCCATGCGCGTCCACGTGTCGCTCATCGTACCCGAGGGCCACATGGCTCGCAGTTTCGATCGCATCGCGAAGGGAGCCGATTCATGCGTTACTTGGTGACAGGAGGAGCCGGGTTCATCGGCTCGAACACAGTGGATGAACTGGTGCGCCGCGGCCACGACGTGGTGGTGCTCGATGATTTATCCAGTGGCAAAGCGGAGAACCTGGCCGGCGTGCGGAGAAGCATTGAATTCATGCATCACAGCATCACCGACCTGGACAGAGTTCGTGAGGCATGTCGCGGCGTGGACTACGTGATTCACCTGGCCGCCCGCCCCTCGGTTCCGCGGTCGGTGAAAGACCCTCTTGAAACAAATCGGGTGAATGTGGATGGCACGCTAAAGGTTCTGGTCGCGGCTCGCGACGCGAAAGTAAAGCGAGTTGTGTTTGCCGGGTCTTCCTCCGTCTACGGGGAAACACCAACCTTGCCCAAACGCGAGATCATGCCTCCGGCTCCGATTTCTCCCTACGGTCTGTCGAAGCTGACCGGCGAAATGTACGGCCAGGTGTTTCAGCGCGTCTATGGCCTCGAATTTGTCTCCCTGCGGTATTTCAACGTCTTTGGGCCGCGGCAGGATCCCGCGTCTCCTTACTCCGGCGTGCTTTCTCTCTTTAACGCCGCCTTCATGAGAGGAACGCGGCCTACGGTGAACGGCGACGGAGAGCAGTCGCGCGATTTTACGTACGTGGCGAACGCAGTTCAGGCTAATTTGCTGGCGTGCGGCGCAAGCGAAGCTCCAGGACTAGCCATCAACGTGGGCACAGGGAACCGATACACATTGAACCAGACCCTCGCGCTGCTCGAAGGGATTACAGGACAGCCCGCGCTGGCAAAGTATGCCCCCCCACGTGAGGGAGATATTCGCCATTCCCTGGCGGACATCTCCCTCGCGAGACGCGTGCTCGGCTACAACCACCTCGTCGGTTTCAAGGAAGGCTTGAGCCGCACCTGGGAATGGTTCTTACGCGAGTCAGAGCACGCGGAGGCCGAGCTTGCAGGCGTTCTACCAATAGAGCAACCAGAAAGTCGGGCACTGGGAGAGCCTCTGGCGGCTGCGTAGCTCCCGGGAAGACTGGAGCTGAGGCTTTCTGAAATTCACGACGAGGAGCAAAAGAAATGGAAGATTTAATTAAGCAGCTCAGCGAAGTAAGCCAAGAGAGTCCGGCCTTTGACGGGCTAATGTACAAACTCGAAAGGGCGCTCAATTCCGAATTTGGCGCGGGTTCTCTGGAAGAGGACGAGCTTGATCCCTACTGGGACTAGCGATTCGCATCTAGTTAGCAAACAAGGGTGAAGGCGTGCCGAATCTTACCGTCACTATTCCAACTTCCCTCGCTGCGATCTTGAACGATGCCGTCAGTCGCCGAGCTAGCTCGGTTGACAGCTTTGTTATCGCTGCACTGAGCCAATACTTTAAAGCGGATCGCCACCGGGCCTACCAGATTTCGACGTCGGCCGCCCTCGTGCAGGGCGTATCTGAAGGAGCCATCTCTTCACAAAATCTGCTGGCCAACGGCAACTTTGGCCTGGGAACGTTCGAGCATCTCGACGGCGAAATGGTTGTGCTGGACGGAAATATCTATCAGGCGCGCGGCGATGGCAGTGTGCAGCACCGGCTGGACGACTTCCAGGTTCCGTTCGCTGTTGTCAGTCAATTTCAGGCGGACGAGAACTTTGAAGCTCGGAATATTGGCAGTCTCTGCGACCTCGAACGGGCCTGTGATCCTCACCGTGAATCCGACAATCTTTTTTACGCCCTGCGTGTGGATGGATTCTTTGAGCACCTGCATACGCGCGCGGTGAGAGCTGCAAGCGACGGCGCCCGACTTCTCGCAGCTGCGCAGATGCAGTCGGAATTCCACTTGAAAAACGTCGAGGGTACCCTCGTTTGCATCTGGTCTCCCCGCTACTCAAGTTCCTTTAGCATCCCCGGATATCACTTCCACTTCATTTCCAAAGACCGCACGAAGGGCGGTCATGTGCTCGATTGCGCTGCCAAGGCGTTGCGCGTGGGAATCCAGATGCTTTCCGAGTACGACGTGCGTTTTCCACAGACGGGATCATTTATCAGGACGGACCTGACCGTAGACACATCAAGAGATCTACAAAAAGCTGAATAGCTAGCCGAGAGGCGCACCAGGATGAAAGCACAGCCAGCAAAACGAACCATGACCGGCGCAGATGTCGTCGTCGAAATGCTCGAGGCCCGCGGAACGAAGTACGTTTTTGGAGTGCCAGGGGCAAAGATCGACAAAGTGTTCGATACATTGGTTGATTCCAGCATCCAGACGGTAGTCTGCCGCCACGAACAAAATGCGGCCTTCATCGCTGGCGGGATCGGACGCATGACGGGCAAAGCAGGCGTGGCGATAGCAACATCGGGGCCCGGGGTTTCCAATCTTGTGACAGGCTTGGCCACTGCGAACTCGGAGGGAGACCCGCTCGTCGCCCTCGGTGGCGCCGTCACCGTCGCGGACCGCCTCAAATCCGTGCACCAAACGATGGACGCTGTGAGTCTGTGCAAGCCGGTAACCAAGTACGCCGCAGAGGTAGATTCGCCATCCTCCACTGCCGAAGTCCTCGCAGCCGCATTTCGCGCCGCCGAATCGGCTCGGCCCGGCTCCGCATTCGTCAGCCTTCCTGCGGATGTGATGACAGGAGCGGCGCAATGCAAGCCGATCGGTTTGGGCAGGTTCACAGACCAGGGGCGTGCCGCAGAGGAGTCTCTCAGTGAAGCTGCGCGCCTGATCAATTCCGCCAAGGCCCCGGTCGTCTTTCTTGGGCTTATGGCCAGCAAACCCAAAGCTGCCGACGCCATTCGTGCATTTTTGAATGAGTGTTCGCTGCCGGTCGTAGGAACTTTTCAAGCGGCAGGAGCGATCTCTCAGCAACTCTTTCCCTACTTTGCCGGCCGCGTCGGGCAATTGGCAAACCAGCCCGCGGACGAGGTGTTAGGCGCCGCGGATCTCGTGCTAACCATTGGGTACGATGCCGTCGAGTACTGGCCGTCTCTGTGGAACAAGGATCGAGAGCGTACGATCGTTCATGTTGATGTTGTGCCGGCCAGGCTCGAAAACAACTATGACCCTGCGGTCGAGCTGGTTGGCAGTATCGAGGAAACGCTTGCAGGATTGACCCTGCTTTTGCATCGCCCCCCGGTCGATGCATCTTCCAAAATGCTCCTCTCTCGAATTGCCGAAGATCGAGAGAAGGTGATGGCCGAAGCGGCAAACCTGTCTGCCGCTCCGATCCACCCCTTGCGTCTTATAGCGGACTTACAGGACATCCTCACACCCGATGTGACGGTTTGCTCGGACATGGGTTCGTTCAGCATGTATCTGGCACGCTATCTCCACAGCTTCCGCGCGCGTCAACTCCTCATCACAAACGGCCAGCAAACGCTCGGCGTTGCGCTGCCCTGGGGTATCGCGGCCACGCTTGTGCGCCCTAACGAAAAGGTGCTTTCCATCTCCGGGGACGGCGGTTTCCTTTTCTCGGCGAACGAACTCGAAACAGCGGTTCGTCTCAAATCTCACCTGGTCCACATGATTTGGATCGACGGCACCTACAACATGGTGGGCTCGCAAGAACTCATCAAATATCAGCGCGTTTCCGGAGTCAACTTTGGACCCGTCGACCCGGTCAAGTACGCAGAGGCATTCGGCGCCACGGGCCTACGAATTGACCGGCCAGACCAGATCACCAGCACTCTGCGGAAGGCGTTTGACACCCCTGGCCCGGTGCTTGTAGGCGTTCATGTGGATTACCGACACAACGTTAAGTTGTTCGAGCAAGTCTACGAGGGGAGCATCTTGTAAGCCGCACGCGGAACAGTTCACCTGGTATGGGGCTGCAGTCCTACATCGGAAACGAGGGTTTTAGATTTACAGAACTGGAATCGACGACTGGAACAAACCACCCAGGGGCAGCTGCAGTCGGAGGCTTACAGATGGTCCCCAAACTCCAGTGTCATACGAAACGCCTGGTGACGTCGCTCACGTTGTGTACGGCGATGTTTCTCTTCGATTCGTCGACTGCTCGCGCCCAACAAGCAGGCACACCACAAACTCAGGATCTTGAGCAGCAATTGCAGCAACTGAAGCAGCAGTATGAGGAGACGACTCAAAATCTGCAACAGCGTATCGCCGCGCTGGAGAAGCTCATCCAGAACGAGGCACAAATCCAGAAACAAAAAGAGGAGCAAACAAAGGCCGGCGCCGTCTCCGCTGTAGAGTTGGCCGCCAAGAAGGCTGCTCAAGATGCGGTCCAGGGACAGTCAGAAGACGTCGGGGCGAAGTTTCAAGGTGACCTGCCTTCGGAGCCGACCTATGACCTCCTGAGAGAAGCGGACGTGAAGATCGCGAGGATGCAAGAACAGTTGAGCAGCTTCGAGTTCCACGGCTACTTTCGCTCCGGCTACGGTTTGAACGGAGAGGGGGGCCAACAGGTTGCGTTCCAGGCGCCTGGAGCGGATGCCAAATTCCGGCTTGGAAACGAAGCGGAGACCTACGGCGAATTCATTTTTGTCAACAACTGGCTGAATCCGGACCGGACTTCCGACAAGGCATGGATGAGGACAGAGGTGATGTTAGAGGCAAACACCACCAATTCCGGCAGTTACGCAAATTTTGGCGGTACGACTAGCGTCACGGGCAACGATCAGTTCCGCCTGCGCGAAGCCTTCGTGCAAGCCGGCAACGTGCTTGACAGCCAGCCGGACGCTAAGTTCTGGGCGGGCGAAAGATATTACCGCCGCCAGCACGTTGAGATAGACGACTTTTATCCCCTGGATATGAGCGGCTATGGCGCAGGCGTTGAGGACTTGCATCTTGGTATCGGCAAGCTGGCTGTGGCGTATCTGGCCGGCGCGCGGCCGGACATCATCACTCAAAATGGCGATCTCGCGAAGAGCAACATCGACGTGCGGTACTACGACCTAAAGGGGCCTGCGGGACTCTGGGCCGGATGGTTCAATTTCGCTACTTCGAAAGGCGGAAATACCGCTACGGGCGCGACAATTCCGTCGACGACCGGATACGCATTCGGACTGCGACATCAACGCCTTGAGTGGCACGGAGGCTATCACTCGCTTTTCATCCAGTATGGGACCGGCCCAGCCAGCAATTTCAGTACGTCGATTGATAATCCGACACCGTTTCTCAATAGCCAAGCCAGGTTCCTGGTCACCGAACAAATGCTGCTGCAACCGAACGACAGATTCGCCATCATGCCCATCTTTATTTTGCAGCGAACGAAAGACGGCAATCCGCAGCACGGCTGGGATCAGTGGGTGTCGTTTGGGGCGAGACCGGAAGTTTTCTTTACGAAGTATATCTCCCTCGCGTTTGAGGGAGGTTTTGATCACACGCACAGCGCGAGCGGTCAGTACGACGGCTGGCTGCACAAATTCACGATCGCACCGCAGATCGGAGCCGGCAGAAAGTTCTTCAGCAGGCCGGCGCTGCGCGTGTTCCTGACTTACGCAAACTGGTCGGAGGGCCTGCGCGGTTTTGTGGGCGGAGTTCCATACCAAAATAAAACCGACGGGTTGACGTACGGAGTACAGGCCGAAACGTGGTGGTAGTTACCCTATAGGGGAATCCGCCCGTGGTGAAGGGCTGAGGGCTGGCCATGTTAATCGCAGGAGATGTTGGCGGCACGAAAACTGACCTGGCAATCTTCTCGAACGAAGCTGGTCCTCATTCACCATTTGCGCAAGCGCAGGTCCGCAGCGCCGATTATCCGAATTTGCAGGAAATTGTGACCGAATTCTTGTCAAGGGTGAACAAGCCCGTTGACAGGGCTTGCTTCGCTGTTCCTGGGCCGGTAATCGAAGGGCGCGTGAAAACCACCAACTTGCCGTGGGTCATTGAAGAATCCGCGCTCGCGCAGGAATTAAACCTCAATGCCGGGTCCGTTCACCTTATCAATGACCTGGAGGCAATCGCCCGCGCCGTTCCCATCCTCAGGCCAAGCGATGTGGAGACGATTAATGCCGGTCAACCCGTTCCCAAGGGAGCCATTGCGGTTATTGCAGCCGGCACCGGCCTGGGCGAGTCCTTTCTTACTTGGGATGGAACCGGATATGTCGCTCACAGCTCCGAGGGTGGCCATTCAGACTTCGCGCCGGCCGACGAGAGGCAGGTTCACCTGCTCGAATACATGCTTAAGCAGTTCGATCACGTGAGCGTCGAGCGCGTCTGCTCGGGAATCGGTATTCCGCACCTCTATCGGTACCTGCGGGATGTAGAGCACCTGCCGGAAGACCCGGAAGTAGCAAAGCTGATCGATTCAGCGCGTGACCCGTCGTTCGTGATGATCAGCCAGGCCATGGATCCCGCTCATACGTGCAAATTGTGCGCGGCGACCATCGACCTCTCCATCTCGATCTTGGCTGCCGAGGCCGGCAATCTGGCGGTGAAGGTCTTGTCCACCGGAGGCGTCTATCTGGCAGGTGGTGTCGCCACACGTGTACTGCGTGTGATCAAGGAGCCGGCCTTCATGCAGCGCTTCACGCGCAAGGGCCGTTTCGCGGAACTCTTGGGGCGCGTCCCGGTCCACGTCGTCGTCACGCCGGCTGCGTTAGCTGGAGCGGCTGTCTCTGGGTTGGAGATTTCGTAGAGCAATCCTGGCCCGGCCTTTCCTTGGCGAGCCGTTTGAACCGCTCCGAAGTTTCAGAAATCGACAACTCTGACGACGGCCGTCATGTTGTGTTGCTGGCGCGGCGCGAGGTCCACGGCAAAATCCGACACATTGCTGGTTTCGATGCAGATCATTTGGATCCACTCGTCATCCCCAAAGTCCGACATGGAATGCGATTTTTGCACCCACGGATTCCACACGACAGTCGTGTATGAATTTTCTTTCTCAACGCCGGTGCGGCGGCGCAGGACTGGATCCTCCAATTCAATCGGATCCTTTGTGTTCAGGTAAATGCGATCGGTTTCCGATGAGATTGCAATCTCACCACGCTGAAACTTCTTTTGATTCGAATCCGTCTTGTCGATATAGTCGACCGCGTGCAGCCCGCCGACTCGTGTGTTTAGGATATTTCCCACCCTGTGGTAAGTGTGAAGAGCTTCCTCAAAGCGCAATTTGTTTTTTCCCGTATTCGTTACCACCAGCTCGAGCCTTAGTTCTGAAGCGAATGTGACACGGTATGCCAGATGAAAATCGGCTGGCCACCACCGCTTCGCATCTTCGTCGCTTTCGATGAACATACTGACTGTGACCCCATTTTCACCTTCCACCACCGACTCAAGCTGCCACGCCTTGGTTCGCGCAAATCCGTGCGCCGGCGCTTTGGGGTCGTCCGCCTTGTCTCCAAACCAGGGGAAACAGATGGGTATGCCGCCGCGAATTGCGTGCCCGTTTTCCCAGCGCGACTGCGAGCTGAGAAACAGCATCTCGTCCCTGCCCGCGGGTTTCCAGGAGGTGATGTGCGCTCCGTGCAGGTAGATCTCCCCAACAACCTCGGAAGACGCGATGCACACTTTCTGCAACCCGCCGTTTCCTTCAACGACAGTCGCGGCAGGTGGCATCTCCAATCGACGAACGGCGGCTTCTGCGCATCCGGTTCCCATGTCTATTCCCCCTGTTGAGCTTGCCTGGATTCTCTTCCAAGCGGTCGGACATGAATGCAAGAAGACTCATGACCGGCCAAATCTAAGCGCGTAACCTCGCTGATGATCCGCTAAATCGCCGTTAAACTGACAAAATTGAATCTGACCCATCCTCGAAACCCGCGAAAAGCACCACCACCGATCGTGGTCCAACCCGATACGTATGACCGGTAACTGTTGGCGCCGCCTCCCATTCAACGATATCGTCCGGCGAGTCGAGGGTGGTGTCGATCCAGCGCCTCCACGAGTTCCCGCCAGCGGCCCCTGGCCGGGGCAGCTCGAACTCGAGTGCCTCCCAGTAGGCATTTAGAATTGCGTGAAACAGAATTTTCTTGTCAGGAGCCTCGGCTGTGAACGCCAAGGTGTGCGAAGAGTCCGACCAGTCGGGTTGCCCTAGTTTTATACCGTGCCAGGTCCTGCTCGCCTGCCGGAGGACCTGGTTAAGACTGACGTACTGTTGATTCGGCCCTGAGTCTTGCAACAATCGTCGTGCGTTCAGAAGAGTTACGAACCGAAGCACATCTGGGTACTTCGCAATCAGCGTCCAGTCAAACCAACTGTTTTCGTTATCCTGGCAATACGCGTTGTTGTTCCCCAGTTGAGTGCGCCGAACTTCGTCGCCCATCGAAATCATGGGCAGACCCAGCGAGAGCACGGTCGCCGTGAAAAAATTCTTTACCTGCCGGTTTCGCAGGCTCTCGATCGCGGGATCATCGGTCGGTCCCTCCGTGCCGCAATTCCAGCTCCGGTTGTCATCCATTCCGTCCCGGTTGCCTTCCTGGTTCGGCTCGTTGTGTTTTTCGTTGTAGGAAACGAGATCGTTCAGCGTGAAACCATCGTGGCACGTCACAAAGTTCACGCTCGCCTCGGCCTCGCGCTCCTTGTGACCGTATATCTGTGGGCTGCCGAGCAGCCGGTCAGCGGCGCTCGGCGCCGAACCCTGATCGCCTCGGAAAAAGCTGCGAATATCATCGCGGAACCGGCCATTCCATTCTCGCCACTTATCTCCGACGAAGCTTCCCACCTGGTAAAGACCGGCGGCATCCCAGGCCTCAGCAATGAGCTTCGTCCCCGCGAGCACCGGATCCGACTCGATATCCCACAGCACCGGCGGGCTCGGCAGCAAATTGCCCGACTCGTCCCTCTCCAGGATCGCCGCAAGATCGAACCGGAAGCCGTCGACGTGCATTTGTTTCACCCAATAGTGGAGACTGTCTATGATCATCCGGCGGACAATGGGATGATTTGCGTTGAGTGTATTGCCCGTGCCACTGTAATTCGCGTAGCGCGACCGGTCATGCGCGAGCATGTAGTAGGCCGCGTTATCCAACCCCCGAAAGCCCAGCGTCGGCCCGAGATGGTCGTCTTCGGCCGTGTGATTGAACACAACGTCAAGGATGACCTCGATGCCGGCCCGGTGGAGCGCTTTCACCATGTCGCGAAACTCATTCACCGGGCCTAGCCGATCCTGACGTGAACTGTAGCCGTGGTGCGGCGAGAAGAATGAAACCGGCGCATATCCCCAGTAGTTAACGAGTCCTGGCGGGGCATCCTGCGCGTCGAACTGGAACACCGGCAAAAGCTCGACCGCTGTAATGCCGAGGTACTGAAGATAGGGAATCTTTTCGATCAACCCGGCGTAGGTCCCGCGCGTTGATTCTGAAACTCCGGAGCTCGGATGGCGCGTGAAGCCTCGCACGTGCATCTCGTAAATGATCGTTCGCGAGGCCGGCGTGTGAAGCGGAGTGTCGTCCTCCCAATCGTACGCCAGTGGATCCACTACCACGCTCTTCATCGCTGTCGCGGCGTTGTCACCTTCGCGTCGCGCTGCGTCGCGGCTGTAATTCCTGGGAACAGCCACGCAGTGCCCGTAAGGGTCGAGGAGAACCTTGTTAGCGTCGAACCGCATGCCGTTCGCGGGATCGAATGGCCCGTGAACTCGATATGCGTAGAGCTGTCCCGGCCGCAGATCCGCTACGAATACGTGCCAATAGTGGTAGGTGCGGTTTGTCGTGGGATTGATCGGGATGACTCGCGTGGGTTGTGCGTCACCTTCGTGGTCAAAGAGCAGCAACTCCACACCCGTGGCGTTCCGCGAGTAGACGCTAAAATTGACGCCTCCAGGGACTACGGTGGCGCCGAGGGGAGAGCTTCGGCCGTAGCTCTCCACACTCCTTCCCGGAGTCACGGCAAGCGCCGCTCTTTCGCCGATGGCTTTGTTAACCGCGGCCAATCCCATGATTTATTTCCGGCCCAGCAACTCCTTCGCTGCCCCCACGACACGGTCCGGCTCAAAACCAAATTTGCGCTGTAGTTCCTTGAGCGGCGCCGAGGCCCCGAAGGTCTTCATGCCGATCATGCGGCCCGAAGAGCCGACGAATCGCTCCCACCCAAAGGTCGAGCCCTGCTCAATCGCGACGCGAGCCTTCACGGTAGGTGGCAGGACGCTATCCTTATATTGCTGCGTCTGATCGTCGAAAATTTCCCACGACGGCATTGACACCACACGCGAGCGGATTCCCTCCGCGACCAGTGCCTCGTGGGCATTCACGGCGAGACTTACTTCACTCCCCGTAGCGATCAGAACCACTTCCGGGTTACCGCCGGGGGCATCCGCCAGCACGTAAGCCCCGCGCGCCACACCCGATGCCGGCGCGTACTTGCTGCGATCCAGTGTCGGCAAAGGCTGGCGCGAAAGGACCAGCAAGGCCGGCTTATGCTGGAGTTGCATCACGTACCGATAAGCCTCTACGACTTCATTGGCGTCAGCAGGCCGCAACACGACCAGCCCAGGAATGGCGCGCAACGACGCCAGGTGCTCGACAGGCTGATGAGTCGGGCCGTCTTCGCCGTCGCCCATGGCGTCATGAGTGAAAACGAAAATTGTCGGCAGTTCCATGATCGCCGAGAGCCGAATTGCCGGACGCGCGTAATCGCTAAAGATGAAGAACGTCGCGCCATATGCTCGGAGCTTGGAAAGCGACAGGCCGTTCACAATGGCCCCCATGCTGTGTTCCCGAATGCCGAAGTGCAGATTTTTCCCGGTTGGCGATTCGGCCTGAAAATCTCCTGCGCCCTCATAGGTCAGAAGAGTGCGGTTCGATGGCCCCAAGTCGGCTGAGCCTCCAAGAAACCAGGGAATACTCTGCGCAAGCACGTTCAGTACTTTGGATGATGCATCTCGCCCCGCGATGCCTTTCGAATCCGCAGGAAACACGGGGAGGTTACGATCCCAACCCGCCGGGAGCTCGCGTCGCTGCATTTGTTCGATCTCAGTTGCAAGTTCCGGATATGCGGTCTTGTAGGCAGCGACTTGTTTCTTCCATTCCTGGCAGGCGGCGCCTCCGCGCGTGCCGACCCCGGCCTCAAAATGCTCATAGACGCCGTCCGGCACGAGGAACTTTGCGTCCTCGGGCCATCCATAGTTGCGTTTCGTCAGGCGGACCTCTTCTTCGCCCAGCGGCTCGCCGTGGGCCTCGGCCGTGTCCTGCTTGTGCGGCGAGCCATATCCGATGTGACTGTCGACAATGATGAAGGTCGGCCGGCCCTTGGTCTTTCGGAAGGTCTCAAGGGCGTTTTCGATCCGATCCATATCGTTGCAATCGCCAATCCGAAGAACGTTCCATCCATAGCCCAGGAACCGGGCGGCAATGTCTTCCGTGAAGGTAATGCGGGTGTTGCCTTCTATGCTGATGTGGTTGTTGTCGTACAGCCAGCAGAGATTGTCCAGCCCCAGATGGCCGGCAATCGAGGCCGCCTCTGACCCGATGCCTTCCATCATGCAACCGTCCCCGCAGACCGCGTAGATGTTGTAATCGAATATTTCGAAGCCGGGTTTGTTGAAATGGGCAGCGAGCCACTTCTCGGCAATGGCCATTCCCACGCTCGTGGCGACGCCTTGACCAAGGGGGCCAGTAGTTGTCTCGACACCCGACGTCCAGTGGTACTCGCCATGCCCCGCGGCCTTGCTGTCGAGCTGCCGGAAGCGTTTGATGTCTTCAAGTGTTACTGCCGGCTGCCCTACTTTTTCGTAATCGCCGTTGACTGCCTGCGTCTGCGTGAGGTGCAGCACGGACCAGAGCAACATCGAGGCGTGACCATTCGAAAGCACGAACCGATCGCGATTCGGCCAGATCGGATCCTGCGGGTCGAAGCGCATGACCCGGTTCCAGATCATGTAGACCAGCGGGGCGAGCGCCATCGGCGTGCCGGGGTGTCCGGATTTGGCCTGCTGGACCGCGTCAATCGAAAGAGTGCGAATCGTATTGATGCACAGCTGGTCGATGTCTACGCTTTGCTTCACGGGAGCGGTTTGCGTCGTGCTCATAGCTTTCCCTCCTAAAATTCCTGATGTCTTAACTCACCGTCACTACGACTCTCGGTGCGCAGCGGCCTTCGGCCGGCCGCGTCTTATGCGGATCTACGCCTTGCGCTGTGCCGCAACCCCACGCTCGCTCATTGCCTCCAGCTCCAGCGAAGCTACCTTTGAAAGCCTTCGCAGGTGGCGCGGGGCAAGGCTAAACTCAGCGGCCAGGTACGCCTCGAGGATGTCCCAAGCCGAGGAAGGTCCCGTCGTGCGGCCACCCATGCAAATAATGTTCATGTGGTCGTCCTCGACGCCTTGGCGCGCAGAAAAGTGGTCGCTCACCAGCCCGGCGCGAACTCCCGGGACCTTGTTGGCGCACACTGACGCCCCTACGCCGCTGCCGCACACTGCAACCCCGCGCTCGACCTTCCCTGCCGCCACATCGCGGGCAAGCGGGGTGACAAAGTCGGGATAGTCGTCACCATCGTTGAGGGTATGGGCGCCGTAATCGACCACCTCGTGCCCTGCGTCCCGGAGATGGACAATCAATTGTTCCTTCAAACCGAACCCGCCGTGATCCGTGGCAATCCCTACGCGCATGCTATCCTCCTTGTTTTTGCTCAGCGGCCAACTGTTCCGCCGCTGCTCGGTCCGCCAAGAGCAGAGCGTTGTCCCGGCGAACTCGCCCGGCAGGGATTGACGGGTCGCCTTCGAGCAGGTGGCGCAGAATTTCCACCTTCTCACTCCCGGTCACAACCCAAAGCACACGCCGCGCACGGTTGATTACCGGATACGTCAAAGTCATTCGCTGCCTGCCTTGGTAGATTCCGGTGATCGCCACATCTTTGTCGGCGACTTGGAGAACCGGGTCGCCCGGCACGAGTGAGGCAGTGTGGCCGTCCGGACCCAGGCCGAGGTGCGCGAGGTCGAGGACTGGCGGCGTCCCCGCGACTTGGCTGAGGGCTAAGGCATACTGCGCGGCTCCCGCTTGTAGGTCGCGTGCCTCTACCGGCATGGCATGGATCTGCTCCGGGCGCAGTGGTGCGTGTTCGAGCAAGCTTTCCTGCAGGTGAGCAAGGTTCCGATCCGGGTGTCCGGCGGGGGCTATGCGCTCATCGATCTGGAAGACATGCACGCCCGCCCAGGGAATATCCTCCTCAGCGAGTGCCCGCAGCATGATCCACGGAGTGTGGCCGCCACTGACGGCCAGAGCAAAGCGTCCACGTGCCGCAATCGCCGCACGCGCATCCTCGGCGATTGTCGTCGCGGCTGCTTTGGCCACGGAATCGGCATCCTTATATATGGTGAATTTCATCGGGCTCCTCCAATCCGCATGCAAACTCACAAAGGTGCGAACCCAACTACGAACGGCCAACGATGAATGCCTGTGCCTCGTCTGCCATGTTGGGCGCAACCCGGAAATCTTCCTGGTCCGTTGCGATCGGGTTAATCCAGCCGCCTGGCGGACAAACTGTTTTGTCGACCTCACTTGGACCCCAGGTGCCATTCTCATATTCGTAAACGGGAGTGCCGGACTTCAGCACTGGATCTACGATTCGCCACGCCTCTTCTACGTAGTCCTCTCGAGCGAAGAGTGTGGCGTCTCCCGCCATTGCGTCGCCCAGCACGCGTTCGTACGCTTCCATCTCCTCCGGACGGGGACGGCGGCTGGCGATCATCTCCACCGCCTCGCCTCGCAGCACCTCGCCTGGGGCCATAACGGTTGCGCTGATCGCGATCGTCATCTCAGGACTGATTCGGAACCGCAGATTGTTCTGCGACAGAGCGCTATCCCTGATTACGGTCGGAGGCTTGCGCAGCCTGCCAATAACTTCCGTACAGGTCGCCGGCAAGTTCTTTCCTGCGCGGATGTAGAAAGGAACACCCTTCCAGCGCCACGAATCGACCTCCAGCCGGAGTGCCGCAAAGGTCTCCATGTTTGAGTCGGGAGCTACTCCCTTTTCTCGGCGGTAGTCGCGGAATTGCCCTCGGACGATACTGGTCGCCTCAACCGGTCGAATCGCTTTCAGTACTTTCACTTTCTCGTCGCGAAAGGTTTCACTGTCTGTGCGTACGGGCGGCTCCATCGCAAGGTTACAGAGCACTTGGAAGAGGTGGTTTTGGATCACGTCCCTTATGGCGCCAGTCTGATCGTAAAAGGAGCCGCGCCCCTGGACGCCAAAGTCCTCGGCCATGGTGATCTGCACGCTTTCGATGTAATTGCGATTCCAGAAGGGCTCGACGAACGCGTTGGCGAACCGGAAAACGACGATGTTGTTCACGGGCTTTTTGCCGAGGTAATGGTCGATGCGAAAGATTGCGGACTCAGGGAAGACGGAGTGCAGAATCCGGTTGAGCCCCTGTGCCGAGGCCAGGTCATGGCCGAAGGGCTTCTCGACAATAACCCGACCATTTTGAGCGCAGCCCGAATTCCCTAACTGCTCGACGACTTTTTCGAACATGTTAGGCGGGATGGCGAGGTAGTGCGCCGGCCGTTGCGCGCCGCTGAGTTCCGTGCGGATCGCTTGAAAGGTGGCCGGGTCATTGTAATCGCCGTCCACATAACGCAATAAGCCCTTCAGTTTCTCGCAAGCCGCGGCATCGATCCCGCCGTGTTTCTCGAGGCTGTCGTGTGCCCGCGCTCGAAACTGTTCGAGGTTCCAACCGGCCTTGGCCACCCCGATGACCGGGACATCGAGGTGGCCGCGCTTGATCATCATCTGCAGGGCCGGAAAGATTTTCTTGTACGCCAAATCACCTGTGGCGCCGAAGAACACCAGAGCGTCGGAATGTGCATTCGTCATTGCTAATCTCCCTTTCGCGGTGCGTTAGCGGCCCGCTGCTTTTTCCAGGTGCCCGCCGAAGCCGAAGCGCATCGCTGAAAGCAGCCTGTCCTGATAGTCCGCTTCGCCGCGCGAGGCAAAGCGTTCATAGAGGGCGGAGGAAAGAACCGGTACCGGCACGGCTTCGTCGATAGCCGCCTTGATCGTCCAGCGGCCCTCGCCCGAATCCGAAACATGCCCGGCGAACTGAGAGAGAGAGGGATCTTTCACCAGGCCGGACGCTGTCAAATCCAGCAACCATGACGCAACCACGCTCCCACGCCGCCACACCTCCGTGATGTCGCGCAGATCGAGTTCATATTGATAGTGTTCGGGGTCACGCAATGGCGTCGTCTCAGCGTCTACAGCGTCTTGTTTCTTACCCACGTTGGCATCGCGCAAGACGGCCAGCCCTTCAGCGTAAGCGGCCATGAGACCGTACTCGATACCGTTGTGGACCATCTTGACAAAATGGCCGGCGCCATTCGGGCCGCAATGCAGGTAGCCCTGTTCGGCTGTTCCGCCAAGTTTCTCGCGTCCCGGCGTCCGTGGCACATCACCCATGCCCGGTGCCAATGTCGAAAAGATCGGATCGAGATGATTGACCACACTCTTTTCGCCGCCAATCATCATGCAGTAGCCGCGCTCGAGCCCCCACACGCCGCCGCTCGTCCCCACGTCCACGTAGTGGATACCCTTCGGCGCGAGTTCTTTTGCGCGCCGGATGTCATCGACGTAGTAGGAATTGCCGCCGTCAATCAAGATGTCGTCGGACTCGAGATGGGGCAGGAGATCGGCGATCGTTTCGTCCACGGCCGCCGCCGGTACCATCAGCCAAACCGCGCGAGGCTTCTCGAGTTTCGAAACGAAATCCTGGAGCGAGGAACTTCCTGTCGCCTTTTCCTGCGCCAATTCGTTCACTGCTTTCGAAGACCTGTCAAAAACCACGCATCGGTGGCCTCCCCTGAGGGCCCGGCGCACCATGTTCGCTCCCATCCTTCCAAGACCAATCATTCCAAATTGCATGGATCGCTCCTTCGCTAAGTCTTTATTTGACTGTTTGATGTTCTTTCGAAACCTGGCTCGCACTGGCTCGCAGCCGCTCCATCGATGCGGCGACTCCTTCGCTCTCTCCGAAAATCGCCGTTCCGGCGACCAAAACATTCGCCCCTGCCGCAACCACCAAACCAGCAGTGTCCGCGTCGATGCCGCCGTCGACTTCCACGTCGCATCCGGAATTGACTTTCTCGACCATCTGGCGGACGCGTCCGATCTTTCGCAGGGTTGTGGGTATGAAGTGCTGATGCCCAAAACCGGGATTAACCGTCATGACCAGCACCTGTTCGACGTCCTGTATGATTTCCTCCAAAACAGACGCGGGCGTTGCCGGGTTGATGGCCACTCCCGCACGCTTGCCCAGAGATTTGATCCGCTGCACTGTGCGGTGGAGATTGGCATTACCCTCCCAGTGAACTAGAAAAGAATCCGTACCTGCTTCGACAAACTCATCCAGGAAAAAATCCGGGTCGGAGATCATCAGGTGGATCTCCATTGGCAGCCGGGTCACGCGGCGGAGAGATTGGACGATTGGCGCCCCCATCGAAAGGTTGGGCACGAAGTGCCCATCCATTACATCTACATGGATGCGATCAGCTCCCGACCGCTCCGCTTCGGCCACCTGCTCACCCAGGCGCGCAAAGTCAGCCGCCAGGATCGAGGGGGCAAGTTTGATGCCGTTGTTTTGCATATGATGCAAGTGTTCTCCCTAGCGCGCCGTCGCGGTAGCTTGGGTGCGTGCCTTTTCAAAAATGTTCACGAATTCGCGATAGCGGCGCGCGACTTCGGTGACGGCGGCCTCGCGTGTGATCTTCTGCGCCCGCATGTCGATCAGCGGATCCCAAAAGCTGGTGCGCCCAACGGCGAATCCGATAAAGCCATCGACCGTGGCCGCGGTGGTGAGCCACTCGCGTACCTTTTGGTCGTTCTCTCCTCGGCCCAGAATGATGCAGCCGACACTGTCCCGCCCAGCGCGGCGTGCAGCAGCCACAACTTTTTCGCAATCTTCCCGGCGGTCGAGTCCCTCGATTTTCCAGACGTCTGGTTCGACATGGGCGTCCTGAAGCTGCGTTATGGTCTCAACCATCAACCGGGGACGAAGCTCCAGATCGTAGGCCTTCTTGTCCCCCTTGAGTTGATCGAGCTGGGACTTCTCCGCCGGCACCAGCAGCTCGAACATGAACTTGCTGCGACTGTCGGAGTGCAGGTAATCGGAGAGCCTATTCAGACGGGCTGCCTGGCGCTGATTCAGAGCACGATCGCCCTCTGGGTTATAGCGAACCAGAACCTTGCAGAAAGTTGGGTGGAAGGCGTCAATATGCTTGGCGAATTCCTCACCGTACTCGAAGTCGAATTCTTCCTGACCGCTTTTCTCCGCCGGGCAAGCGGTTGCATAGCCCTGCGCCGCGGCATCGCGAAGGATGGCAGCGCCGAATTGCTCGTCGACCAGGATGCCGGCTTTCTGCGCGGGCACTCCGGCTTTGAGCGCGGCCTTAAAGCCGTCATAAATTACTTGCTTCGTGGCGGCGATTTCTGCCGTCTGATTCGGACTTAGCGCGCCCTTCCATCCGAACATCTTGGTCTGGAACGACCCGCGATGGTCGAACGGCAGGATATATAAAGGTTTGTTAAAGCCGGGCGCGGTCATTGGGCCTCCTTAAGCTTGCGATACCGACGGATCAAATTGTTGGTTGAACTGTCATGGTTCAGCGTTGGTTCGGGACCGTTCTCGAGTTCGGGGATGATACGTTGGGCCAAGACTTTGCCCAGTTCGACGCCCCACTGGTCGAACGAGTTGATTTGCCAGATCGTGCCCTGCGTGAAAACGCTGTGCTCGTAGAGAGCGACCAGCTTGCCGAGAGTTTCCGGCGTCAGCCTTTCCGCGATAATCGTATTCGACGGGCGGTTACCCTCGAAAACGCGGTGCGGCACAGGCCAATCCGGCGTGCCCTCGGCCTTCACTTGCTTAGGTGTCTTCCCAAACGCCAGAGCCTCGGTTTGAGCGAAGACGTTCGCCAGGAGCACGTCGTGGTGGTGGCCGATCGGATTTAGTGCTTTGTTAAACGCTATGAAGTCACAGGGTATGAGCCTGGTCCCCTGGTGGATCAACTGGTAGAAAGAGTGCTGTCCATTCGTTCCCGGCTCGCCCCAATAGACGGGGCCTGTCGCGTAAGTGACCTCGGCGCCGTCGAGAGTGACGTGTTTGCCGTTGCTCTCCATCGTCAACTGCTGCAGATAAGCCGGGAATCGCTTCAGGTACTGCTCGTAAGGCAGCACGGCGACTGTCTGCGCGCCGAAGAAGTCGTTGTACCAAAGTGCAAGAAGGCCCATGAGGACCGGCAGGTTGTGCTCAAGCGGCGCGGTCCGGAAGTGCTCGTCCATTTGGTGGAAGCCGTTCAGCATGGCTTGGAAGTTATCCGGACCGATGGCCAGCATCGTTGAAAGACCGATCGCCGAGTCCATCGAGTAACGCCCGCCGACCCAGTCCCAGAATCCGAACATGTTCGCTGTGTCGATGCCGAACCTCGCCACTTCCGCTGCGTTTGTCGAAACGGCGACAAAGTGCTTGGCCACGGACTTTTCGTCGCCGCCGAAACCCTTCAAAGACCAGGCGCGAGCGGTGTGAGCGTTGGTCATTGTTTCCAGCGTCGTGAATGTCTTCGACGAGACGATGAAGAGGGTTTCCGATGGATCGAGATCTTGGACAGCTTCAGCGAAATCAGTGCTGTCTACATTCGAAACGAACCGGAATGTCATGGCGCGATCGCTGTATTGCTTGAGCGCCTCGTAAGCCATGACCGGCCCCAGATCGGAACCGCCAATGCCGATGTTGATCACGTTTCGAATTCGCTTGCCGGTGTGGCCTTTCCACTCCCCGCTGCGGACGCGGTTTGAGAACTGCGCCATCCTGTCGAGCACGGCGTGGACTTGGGGAACCACGTTCTCGCCGTCGACAACGATGGACGCTTCTTTTGGCGCGCGCAAAGCTACATGCAGAACCGCCCGTTTCTCAGTGGAGTTGATTTTCTCCCCTCGAAACATGGCTTCCATCCGCGATTGCAGCCCTGATTCTTCAGCCAGATCGAGAAGGAGCTTGATGGTTTCATCGGTGATGCGGTTTTTCGAGTAGTCCAGAAAAAGGCCGGCAGCCTCGGAGGTCATCCGCTCACCGCGCTTCGGATCACCTGCAAACAGATCTCGCAAATGTACTTCTCGGATCTTCTTGTAGTGAGCCTGAAGCGCCTTCCACGCCTTACGCTTTGGCAGCGGCGGAATGCCGTGGTCTTTGATTCCTGTCAACACTGGCGTTGCCATATTTTCGCTCTCCTTTATTCTTGCGGGCTCCGAGTGGAGCCCGCACCCGTTCCTTGGACCGGGCCTTCAGCCGGCCACAGCCGCCTTGAGTGCGGCGCTCTTGGAATTAATGACTCCCATCAGTTCAGTCCAGGAATTGACGAACAGCTTCGCGCCATCGTCCTGGAGCTTGGCGGCCAGCGCATCGACATCGATTCCAGCCTTGCCAAACTGTGCCAGCACTTGCTCGCAGTCGCCGCCGTCTTCCGGCAGCGTCGCACCCACATCGCCGTGATCGGCGAGCGCTTTCAGGGTGCCATCCGGCATGGTGTTCACCGTGAACGGCGCGGCGAGAGCCTTGATGTAAAGAACGTCGGATGCTTTGGGATCCTTCGTTCCCGTGCTGGCCCACAGGAGCCGTTGGGGACGCGCTCCGAAATTGAAGGCGCGCTGCCAGCGGGGAGAATCAAGCAGCTCACGGTAGGCTTTGTAGATGCGCTGAGCGATTGCGATGCCGAGCTTGTCGCGCAGAGCTTCAGGCACTTTGCCAGTGACTGCCGTGTCCCACCTGCTAACGAACACCGAGGCGACGGAACCAACAACGGGGTTCAGCCCGGCGTCGACGCGCCGCTCGATGCCTCGCAGGAATGCCTCCGCGGCCGCCAGGTACTGCTCGCGGGAGAAGAGGAGCGTGACGTTGACTGGGATTCCGGCGAAGATCGCCTCCTCAATTGCGGGCAGGCCCTCCTTGGTTCCCGGAATCTTGATGAACAGGTTGGGCAATCCCGCTCGCGCATGGAGGTCTTTGGCCGCGGCCAGGCTGCTAGCCGTGTCGTGGGCCAGTACAGGTGAGACTTCGAGCGACACCCACCCGTCCACACCATCGGTCCGATCGTAAAGTGGCCGAAACAACGCAGCGGCCCGCGCGATGTCTTCGAGTGCCAGGTCGAAAAAGAGCGCCTCGCCGGATTTGCCTTTGCTCTGCTTCTCGCGAATCGCGCTGTCATAAGCGCTACTGTTCTTGATGGCGTGGTCGAAGATTGTTGGATTTGAAGTAAGCCCCGTAACCGACAGGTCGGCGATATAGCCCTTGAGTGTGCCGCTGTTGAGCAGGTCCCGCGTGATGTTGTCAAGCCAGATGCTTTGGCCCAAATTGTGAAGCAGTTGCGTTGCTTTCATAGTTTCCCCCTCAGTCTCGCGATGTCGCCGCCAGGGTCTTCCCCGTTTGCAAGCTCGGAGAGGACCCCAGTCGGTTCGAGTTTTTCGTCAGATTGCGTAGCCGTTCGAAGGCCTCGTCGGACAGCATGCTTTCCGTCGAGCGCCATCTCCAATTGCCTTCGGGACGGCCCGGAACGTTCATCCGGGCTTCTTTCCCCAAGTTGAACAAATCCTGTAGCGGAGCCATCGAAAGCGCGGCGGCTGACGACCAAGCCAAACCCATCAGCGCCGGGGCGGCCTCGCCGCTTTCCCTGTCCCGCAACTTCAAGTAGTTCGACACTCTCCAGCGCTCGTAATCCGGCAACTCTTCAAACCAGCCGCGGGTCGTAGGATTGTCGTGCGTGCCGGTGTACACCACAGTGTTGCCGTCTTCGTAGTTGGACGGCAGATACGGATTGTCGGGCTTGCCGTCAAATGCGAATTGTAGGACGCGCATCCCCGGCAAATGAAACTGGTCGCGCAACGCGTACACATCGGGCGTGATGAACCCCAGATCTTCGGCAATAAACGGCAGAGCGCCCAGCTCTCGTTGGACCACGGCGAAGAAATCGGCGCCTGGACCGGCAATCCACTTTCCCGACTGTGCGGTCGGTTCTCCCGCGGGCACGTGCCACGCGGCAGCGAACGCGCGGAAATGATCCAGCCGAATCACGTCGACGTGCGCCAGCAGAGCTCGCAGCCGACAGACGGGCCACCGATAACCCGCTTGCCGAAGCGCATACCAGTCATAGATGGGGTTGCCCCAAAGTTGTCCTTGAGCGCTGAAGTAATCCGGCGGAACGCCGGCAACGACGCGTGGCCGCCGATTCTCGTCCAGCAAGAATAACTCGGGGTGAGCCCAGACGTCGCTCGAGTCAGGAGAAACAAAAAAGGGCAAGTCGCCAATCAGTCGTATACCACTTTTGTGCGCGTGTTCCTTGAGGCGGTCGCCTTGGCGGAACAACAGGAACTGACCGAAACAAATTTGGTCAATTCTGCTCGTTAGTTCGCGTCGAACTTGGTCGAGCGCAGCCGGCTGGCGCTCGACTATCGCCGCCGGCCAGGCAAGATAATGCGCCCCGTCGAACTTGAGCTTAAGCGCCCTGAACAGCGCGTAATCCTCCAACCACTCGGCCTGGCTGCTTCGGAATTGGTCAAAGGCAGGCTTCAAATCAGAGCGCGCGCCCGCGCTGAAATTCTCCCAAGCTTTCTCAAGCAGGCGGTGCTTGAATGGAGTCACAGCTCCGTAGTCGATCCTGTCTTCCGGAAATGAGCGTGCCTGACAGTCGCCCACCCCCACTAATCCGTCTTCAATGAGCCATTCCGGACTGACAAGCAGCGAGTTCCCCGCGAATGACGACAAGGATTGATACGGCGAGTTGCCGTAGCCCGTGGGACCGAGCGGAAGCATCTGCCACCAACTTTGACCGGCGGCGGCAAGGCGATCGATCCAGCGGAGAGCGGCGGGTCCGACGTCGCCGACTCCATAAGGCGAGGGCAACGAAGTCACGTGCAGCAGCAAACCGGAAGCACGATATTCCGGCGCAAACGGCGGCATGGTTGTGGCTGTACCGAGATTCATTCTTGTCCCGTAGTGAAGTGCAGAGTGTCGTTGACCCGCAACGCCCCACTCGGTCTCACTCGCCGCACCAGGTAGATGAGCGTAAGAGCTTTACTCATCAATTTGTTCTCGCCGAGGAACCATACGCCATCAGTCTTAGACAGTGCAGTCGACACTCCACACCAAAGCGGCGCAGGTTCAATTCGCAGGTCATTGAGCGCAAAGCCGAAAGCGGAATTGGTAGCCGTCAAGTAATCCTGGGTTCGCGGGGCTTTGTGCCAGTCGGTCAGCACTTGCTAGCCGGCTGACACACATCCCGCTTGCATATTGAATGGCGCGTGATTCAGTCTTTGTGCTTCCGCTGCCCCTTGTGTTCCGCAAGGCCATGAAACCTGTTCTGCTGCACGCGTCTGAGATGCCAGCAGACCAGGAACTGAACTTCTCAAGCCTTACGCAGTTTGCAGAAATCCGGAGAAGAAAACATCACGCGATCGAACGGTTTTTCGCTACCACTCTAGGGAGGAGTTTGAATACCACTTTTTGGGGAACTCAATCGTATTGAACTGGAACCTGCCCTACCATCTCCTAGAAACGGATAAATCCGCGGCGAGCCGCGATAGCCAAAGAGCTGGCCTGGTAACGGGCGCCCAATTTCCGGATGATGTGCTTTAAGTGGTGCCTCACCGCGTCTTCCGCGATGAACAGTCGATACCCGATATCGCGAATCCGATTTCCACTGGCCACCCGCGCTAGAACCTCGAGTTCTCTTGTTGTCAAACCCTGTCCCTGGTCGCCGGCCTCGGTGCCAAGACGGTCGGGGGCCGGAGGTTGAACCCAGCACGTACCGGCAAAGACCTTGCGGATTGCAGCGACTATCTCCCGTGGATGCATTGTTTTGAAAATGTGCCCTTTAGCTCCAGCTAGCAGCGCGCTCTGTGTCTCGATATCGCCCTCATACGTGGAGACGAGGAGCACGCGGGCCTCCGGAAACTGCGCGCGTATGGCGGCAATCACGTCGATTCCGCTCGAATCGGGTAATCTGAGGTCCATCAGTGTGACATGAGGCCGATGTTCTCGAAACTTCTGCAGCGCCTCGACGCCGCTAGCCGCTTCAGCGACGAGGAGCATGTCGGGTTGGCTGTCGATGACCGCGCGAAGAGCCTCGCGAAAAAGTGGATGGTCATCGACGCTCAAGATGCGAATTTCGGACTGCTGGATCATTGAACCGCCTCCTTTCCCGCGCTGGCAACTTAATCGCGCTCAGCCACTCCCTTCAAACGGCAGGCCGGCCTTCTGGCGCTTCGAAGGCAATCCAGGCTGGCACGCACAACTCGACCTCAGTTCCAAGCGCGACCCTGCTCCAAAGCCGGAGTTGTGCTCCCATCCGATCGGCCCTTTCCCGCATCCCGTCCAGACCCCAGTGCCCTCGCCGGCCCCCTCCCAACTCCTGGGGACCCATCCCGCAGCCATTATCGCGCACAGCAATCCGAAGCTCGGTTGGACGATACTCAACTTCTGTTTCGATTTCTTTCGCTTGCGAGTGCCGGCAGGCGTTCACAATCGCCTCACGGCCGATGCGGTAGACCTCATCAAACAACCCTACCCTTAAGTCCTTTTCCCTTCCAAGTACAACGACTCGAAAGCCTGCAGGCGAGGGGAAGTTTAAGTCGCTCGGAACACGGGCGAGGGCCGCGCCAAGAGATCCACCAAGATCGTTACGGGGCCGCAGCCCCTGCAGCGCACATCGTCCTTCATCGAGAACGCGGTCCACCATTTGAGCGATGTCCGTAAATCTTTGCTTCTCGGGACACTCGGAGGACAATCGGTCCACCGCCGTGTGCAGATGCATCGAGGCGGCGACAAATCCTTGGAGCAGCGTGTCGTGGAGTTCCTGGGCAATCCGCACCCGTTCCGCGAGCCGCTCGTCTTTCACTGCACTGTTACTAGCGCTTGATCGGCCAAGGGCAGCGCCGGGGCTCAACGTGCAAACTTCACGATCGATGGCGATTCCAACAAAGTCAGCTCCGGGACAGCTTGCGTTGAATCGCGGCTTCAAAGTTTCCAGATTGTCGAAAACCATGGCGATCCCCCTTGCAATTGGCTGGCGTGTTCTTGCTCATCTCCGTTCAACTTGATTTCTGACTGCTTCCCCCTCTTTCCGCGTCCGTGGGGCTGGGTTCGGCCACTCAACGAAAAAACTCTCCTACCGGAAGACCGCTGAATTCTCCACATCGTATCTTGTGTTCCATTCCGCAACAGCAAGCGGCGTGCCAATTGTAAGTTATTGAAAAAGAAGACGAGGACAGTAGAGAATTTCGCGAATTCGCGATATTTTCGCGAAACTACTGGAGTTACTTTAGGGAAACTGGCGGAGAGGAGCGCCCGAGCGTCAGGTCCTCTTGAAGCGAAACTTGTTGATCTTTAGGGCCCGGATCTTCGATTCGAGAGTAGAGGCGGGCATACCAAGGTGGGCGGCGGCACCCCAAGGGCCAGAAACGCGGCCTGCGGTCGCCGCCAAGGACCTCTCGATCAGTTCCCGCTCTTTAGCGGGAGACATCTTGGTAGGCTGCTCGCCCTCCAAGACTGGGGAAGAAGATTCAAACGAGAGCCAGCTTGGATCCACGGAGAAAGGATCCGTCTCATAGAATATGACCGATCGTTCGATCACATTCTGAAGTTCCCGAATGTTCCCGGGCCAAGGATAGGATTCCAATAGCTCCAAGGTCCGCTTCTCTACGGTCCTTATCTTCTTTCCGACCTTCCGGGAGTAGCGGTGTACGAAGTATTCGATCAGTGTGGGGATGTCTTCCTTCCGCTCGCGCAAAGGCGGGACCTCGATGGGGAATACGTTCAGTCGATAAAAGAGGTCCCTTCGAAAGACGCCAGCGTCGATCGCGCTTTCGAGATCACGATTGGTGGCGGCGATCACCCGAACGTCCGTCCGAATCACCTGACTTCCACCAACCCGTTCGAATTCCCGCTCCTGCAAAACTCGAAGCAGGGCGATCTGAGTCTCCTGGGGCAACTCTCCGATTTCATCGAGAAAAATGGTTCCGCCCTCAGCGTGTTCGAAGCGCCCCAGGCGCCGCTGCAGCGCGCCAGTAAAGGCCCCCTTCTCATGACCGAACAGTTCGGAGGCAATCAACGTTGAGGGGGTCGCCGCGCAATTCAGGCTCACAAACGCATGAGAGGCACGCAGAGATCGCTTGTGGATGGCGCGGGCGAAGAGTTCCTTGCCCGTCCCTGTTTCACCGGTGATCAGAACCGTGGAGTCCGTCGGCGCAACTTTGGCGACACGCGTCAGGACAGACTGCAGGGCGGGCGAGCCCCCGACAATCTCCTCGAACATCAAGGAGTGGTCAATTTGCTCCCGCAAGGCGAGGTTTTCTTTTCGGATCTTTTCTTCGGCCTGCTTGCGGTCTTCGATATCGATTCCGGAGGCATACCAGCGAGTGGGCCATCCCCGCTCATCCAGCAAGGCGTTGTAGCGGATAAAAAACCAACGATACTGCCCGTCCTGCCGGCGCACCCGCTGTTCGTTTTCAAACGGGACGCCGCGCAAAAGCGCTTTCGCGCGCCCCTCTCGTAGCTTTTCCACATCATCCGGATGAAAGACCCGTTCACGAAAGTCCTCGGCCTTTACGTCTTCAGGCGAAAGGCCCGTATATTCCAGTGTGAATTTATTTGCGTGCAGCGCTCCTCCATCGGGGCTCAGAAAGATTACGAGTTGAGCGATCGTATCGACGACCTGCCGAAGCTCCCGCTCGTTCTGACGGATCTTCTCTTCCGCGATTCGCGTTGACGTCACATCAATTGCGGTGCCGACGTACCCAATGAGTTCGCCCGAGTTGTTCAAGACCGGATGGCCGATGTTGTGAATATGCTTGAACGATCCGTCCGGGAGGACGATGCGGTAGTCCGATTCAAAGTCGGTCTTCTCCGCAATCGCCCGCTCGTAGCTTTGCGCTTCGATCGGTCGATCCTCCGGGTGAATCCGGCCGAAAAAGAAATCGGCTTTGGACGTGTCTTCCTCGGGCTGAATGCCAAATAGGCGATGCACCTCGGGGGAAATTGTGACGCTCCCGGAAGAAAGATCATGCTTCCAGCTGCCTGTATGGCTTATTCTCTGTGCCTCCAGCAGCTCCGCTTCGCTGCGCCGCAGTTTCTCCTCCGATTGCTTGCGCTCGGTGATATCCGAAACCGCGCCAACAAATTCCCGTTTGCCGGTCACGTCCAGCATGGCGTGAGCCATGACGTGAACGTGCTTTACGGATCCGTCCGGCATCAGCAATCGATGCTCAAAATCGAAAGCCTTCATCTCGTGAGAAACGCGATCAATCAATTGTTGGAGAGCCGGTCGGTCCTCCGGGTGAGCGCGTTGCATTACCATTTCGACCGTGGCTTTGGCCGCCGGCTCGTATCCAAGGATTCGGAAGGTTTCTTGGGACCAGTAAATGTCTCCGCTGGAAACATCCCACCCGAAGCTGCCCGTATGGCTTAATTTCTGTGCTTCGGCCAGGTAAGCTTCACTGCGCCGCAGCGCTTCTTCTGCACGCCTGAGTTCGACTTTCTCGTGCGCTTGCTGCAGCGCCCGTTGCACTGCGGGCACGATCCTCGCCAAACGCGTCTTGAAAACGTAATCCGTCGCTCCTATTTTGAGCGCTTCAATCGCGACCTCTTCACCCAAAGTTCCGGATACAAAGATGAAGGGCACCACCGGACGTTCTTGCCGGGTGAGTTTCAAAGCCGACAGTCCGTCGAATGCAGGGAGGGTATAGTCCGCCAGGATTAAGTCAAAGCCGCCCTGTTTGAGCGCCGCGACAAAATCCGCTTCCGATTCAACGCGTGCTACCTGGCAGGTGATTCCGCCGCTCGCGAGTGTTCCCTGAACAAGTTCTGAGTCCCGCGGGTCGTCTTCGAGGTGGAGGATGCGCAAAGGTGAATTCATTTCGGGCTAGTTCTTTCCTACACTGCCCGGGGGTGGCTCGTTAATCACTGCCCAAAAGACCCCAAGCTCTTTAATGGCGTTCACAAACTCATGGAAATCCACGGGCTTTACGACATACGCGTTAACTCCCAATCTGTAACTCGTCACCATATCTTTCTCTTCGCGGGAAGAGGTCAGCACAACAACGGGAATCATGTTGAGCTTGCTATCCGACTTAATCTGCCTCAGCACCTCCAATCCATCGATCTTCGGTAGCTTCAGATCGAGCAGCAAAACAGCCGGGTTCTCATGGGAGCGCATCGAGAAATTTCCGCGGTAATAAAGATAATTGAGCGCCTCTTCCCCGTCTCGAGCCACGACGACCTCGTTGGCGAGGTTGTATTCCTCGAGGGCCGTGAGGGTAAGCTCCACATCTTTCGGGTCGTCTTCAACCAACAGGATGCGTCCGATGGTGCTCATGAATCAGTCTCCTCCCGATTTGGAAAGTGAAAAGTAAAACGTTGCGCCCGAATCCACTTGGCCCTCAGCCCAGACTCTGCCTCCGTGCCGGTGTACTATACGTTGCACGGTAGCCAGTCCTATGCCGGTGCCCTCAAACGTGTCGTACGGATGGAGACGTTGAAACACACCGAACAGCTTGTCCGAGTATTTCATGTCGAAGCCCACTCCGTTATCCCGAACGAAGACCACCACCTGATCCGACTTCTGTTCCGTACTGCCTATTTCGATCTCGGCCTTCGGGCGAGTTCGCGTGAATTTAGCGGCGTTCGATATGAGGTTGATGAGCACGAGGCGCAGCATCGAACGATCCCCGTGGCAGGCGGGCAATGCTCCAACCTTCCATTCGATGTTGCGACCCTCGGTTTCCCGCCGAACCTCGCTCAATGCTTCTCGCGCGAGCTGTTCTAAGCTGACGTCTTTCTTATGTGTTTCAGCACGGCCTATTCTGGAAAACGCCAGAAGATCGTCGATTAGATCGCCCATTCGCTTTGCAGACTCCAGGATGATTCCAACAAATCGGTGGCTTTTTTCATTCAAGACGGGAGCGGCGTTTTTTTGCAAGAGCTCCGTGAATCCGACCATGTGCCGGAGGGGCGCGCGGAGGTCATGCGATACCGAATAGGCAAACGCTTCTAATTCCTTGTTGATGGCCGCAAGCTCAATACCTCGTTTTTCAAGGTCTTCGTTGAGAGTGCGAATCTCCCGCTCCCGCCGCTTTCGCTCGGTGATGTCATTGTTCGTTTCCAGAATTGCGGCGGGCCGCATCTGGTCGTCCCGCCGCAAGGACCATCGGCTCGCCACCACCACTCGGGTGCCGTCAGACTTGGTCTTTTCGACTTCGCCTTCCCAACGCCCCGAATCCAGAAGCTCCGCCCGAATGCCGTCAATCGGCACAGGAAAGACTGCGTGCAAAAGCTCATGAGCTTGTTTGCCGATCGCTTGTTCCGGCGTCCACCCATATAGCTCCTCAGCGCCCCGGTTCCAGTAGGTGATGACGTCGCTCATATCGCGGACGAAGATCGTGTCATGGGTGAGATTGAGGAGGCTCGCCTGCTGGGTCCGCTCCTCCACTTCCCGCTTCAGTTCCTCGCGGGATTGCAAAAGGGCTCGTTCGACGCGGCGACGAATCGAGGCGAACCAACTAAGAAGCAACGCAACGGCCATGAAGATGACAAAGTGTGGGACATCGTCGCGCGTGATGTAGAGACTGTAAAGCGGCGGGATGAAGAAGTAGTCGTTGGCGAGGCTCGAGAGAATAAAAGCAAGAGCTGCTGGTCCGATCCCTCCATACCAGGCGACAACGGCGATGGCAAGCAAGAACAGTGGCTGTGACACGGTGCTGAAGCTATGGCGGTCCAGAAAGAGAGCAACGGCGAGAGAGATGGAGACACAAAGAACTGCGAGGCCATAGCCTTGAATCGCAGAGAGGGGCTTCGGCAATTGGCGTTCCCACTGCACCATGGCCTGCCTCGATTCAATACTTGCCCATTTCGATGGGCCCCGATCGGAGGGGCCATAATAGCGCGTTTTGTTTCGTACGAAAGTCCTTTCGATCAGTGCCCGTACCCCCCGAAAGTGGTATGTAAAGATTCCAAGAGTTGGGGATTCAGCGCCTCTCCGCCACCCTGTATCATCCGCGCATCGGGGAGGAGCTTGGCTAATCTGTCCTGGCTTGCAAGTGCGACTGAAGCGCGGTATGTGGTGAAGAGGTTCTGGAAAAAATCGCGTGAAACAAGGACTGTTGGCGTTCCTATTGATTCTTGGATGTCTGCTTAATGGCTGCGAACGTCAAGCTATCGGTCTCGTGTCTGCAGTTCCGGGCCCCGGCCACAATTGGGTTCTAATCTGGAGCGATGAGTTCACTGGTCCGAATGGATCAGCGCCGGACCCTACAAAATGGGTCGTAGAAAGCGGGGGAAATGGCTGGGGCAATAAGGAATTGGAATACTACGCGCCCCACCTTAAAAACCTTCACCTGGAGGACGGCAACCTCGTGATCGAAGCCCAGAAGGAAGAATTCACAGGATCCGACGGTGTGACGCGCCACTACACTTCTGGACGCCTTAAAACGCAGGGGCTTTTCAGCCAAGCTTACGGGCGATTTGAGTCTCGTATAAAAATTCCGTCCGGACAAGGTGTCTGGCCGGCGTTTTGGATGCTTGGAGACGATCTGTCGACTGCCGGCTGGCCAACCTGCGGTGAAATTGACGTCATGGAAAACGTGGACGTTGGGAAGTCCAGGATTCACGGGAGCATCCATGGCCCCGGATATTCCGCCAAAAATTCGTTAACCAGCGCCTACACCATTTCGCAGGGGCGCTTCAGCGATGACTTCCACGTTTTCGCGGTCGAATGGGCGCCCGAAGTGATTCGTTTTTATGTGGACGACGAACTTTACGCTACGAGGACTCCCGCGGACCTTCCGAAAGGCGCGCGCTGGGTGTACGACCATCCCTTTTTCCTGATTCTGAACTTGGCGGTCGGTGGCGATCTCCCCGGAAATCCGGACAGGTCGGTATCCTTTCCGCAGCGCATGTTGGTAGATTACGTTCGTGTGTACTCGCGGAGGTGAGGTCGCGTTCCCCCGAGAGCGGGAGAAGCGTGTTTTTTAGAGTATCGCGGTAAAGGTCCTTGCGTCCTGTTTAGATGTTTTTACCGCTTCCCTTTTGCCCGGCAATGGGAGGTTGTCGCTTGAAGCATAAGTTTATCGCGGCACTCGTGCTGCTGCTTTCCGCCGTCAACGTGTGCGCCCAATCTGACCGCGCCTCCATCACAGGCACCGTCAGGGACACGAGTGGCGCCGCGATTGAGGGCGCCCAAGTTACTGTCGCCAACGACGCAACGTCCCTTCAAGAGAGTGCCGCGACAAATGAGGTTGGGGTCTACCGCTTTCGGAATTTGCCGATCGGAGAATATACGCTTGAGTGTTCCAAGGTGGAGTTTGGGAACTACGAGCGCTCCGGCATCAGCCTCGCCATCAGTCAATTCGCCGAAATCGACATTGTCTTGAAAATCGGCGCGAATGCTCAGGCGGTTACAGTTGCGGCCGACGCTCCGCAACTTCAGACGCAATCGTCCTCCTTGTCGACCAATCTAGACAACACTGCCATCACGGAACTCCCTCTAAATATCCAAGAGGGGCAGGGGCGCAATCTTTCGCTGTTCATGTTTCACTACGTCGCCGGCGTGGAGGGTGGAGACTACGATTCGCACATTCTTGGGAGTCTGAGCAAAAGCAAGGAGGTCATGATCGACGGCACGTCAGCGGTGTCGCAAATTGGGGGTTACCTCAGTGAATCGAGCCCTCCGATGGAGGCCGTTCAAGAATATCAGGTAACCACCGCAGGGAACCGCGCCGACGAAGGACGCACCGGGGGTGGAGTGCTCCGGTACGAAATGAAGACAGGCACCAACACGTGGCATGGAAGCGGATTTCTTTACATGCACAATGAGGCGTTCGACGCCAGATCGTGGGGGGATGAATACAACGAGGGGCCGTGTATTTCTAGCGGAGGGGGCGACCCAGCGCGAGCCGCGAGTTGCCACCGTGCATTTGGCAAGCCAGAAGACCGTTTGTACGACTATGGAGCGAGCGTCGGCGGCCCGATAAAAAAAGAGAAGCTCTTCTTCTATTCCGCTTGGGAACGATACACGTTTTTTGACATTGGCATTGGAGGTCTGCAGTCAACCGTTCCAACGACGGCGTTTCTGAATGGTGATTTCAGTGCGCTACTCGATAAGTCGGTCGTGCTCGGTACCGACAGCGCCGGACAAACCGTCTACAAAGGAGCGATCGTTAATCCAAAAACGGGGGATGCCTTCCCCGGAAATATCATTCCGTCGGGTGACATCAGTTCGACATCGCAGAAGGTCGTTGATCTCTACGAGAAGTACTATCAGCCGCTGTCAGCAGGTCTCACGAACAACGATGCAATGCCCCTCAACAATGCAACGGCCTACGACAGCGATCAGTTCAGCGTGAAACTCGACTACGACCTTTCCCAGAACCATCGTCTGGACGGATCCGTAATCTACGCTTATATCCCCCGGTTGCTTTCGGACCAAGGCGGTATCTGGTCAGCCGGCTCGAATAACGGCGGGCCGATGGCGAACGCTTACGACCACAATACGACTGCGCCTTCGGTTCGCTTCAGAGATTCCTGGACGATTTCGAATAGCTTGCTGAACGTGTTCAGTGTCACGTTCAACCGGTTCCATAATCCGAGCGTAGCGCGGTCGCAAGCCGGGAACTGGCCGGAGAATCTGGGACTGGGGCAATTTGGGGCAGGGAATTTCCCCGTAATCAGGTTTCAAGGCATCAATGGCGACCAGCACGGTTACGCTCCCGATCCACCACACCTACCCATTCAGGTTGATGAGACGAGCCTCGGAAGCCAGTTCAACGACTCCTACGCGGCAAACACCTTTATCTATGACGACAACTTGTCGTGGCTGAGAGGGCGTCATACCTACAAATTTGGCGCCGAGCTTCGCGTTCAGCAATTCAACTCGCACGGCGATACTGGAGTCCCAACGTTTGTGTTTGACCCGGCCCAAACCGCGGGTACCTTCGGTGGGAACGCAGGTTTTGGATTCGCTAGCTTCCTGCTTGGTGACGTGAATCAAGCTTCGGTCAGTGAGCCGGACAGTACGTATGGGCGGCGAAAATCCGTTTCGCTGTATGCGCAAGATGACATCAGAGTCACACCGAATTTTACTTTGAATCTGGATTTGCGCTGGGACTTCAACGGGCGATACCACGAGAAATATGGCCATTGGTCGAATTTCGACACGACGGCGATCAACCCGGTGACCGGCCTGCCCGGCGCCTTGGAATTCGCCCAGAACGGCGGCGACTCATTCGAGAAAAAGCAGTACTACCACAATTTCTCGGGCGCGATTAGTGGTGCTTACAAGCTCGCGCAGAAGACGGTCGTACGGGCTTCGTTCAGTGTGTTTTATGTTCCTCTGAACCTGAACACTTGGAGCGGCATTCCCTACGGATTCAATCCTGGATTTGTGCTGAACAACCAGGTGCTGTCGCCTTTCGATTGGGACAGCGGCTATCCCGGGAAAGCGATCGACATCGGGAAGAATCCCAATTTCACTCGGTGGGGTATGACCTCAATTGATCCACACAGTTTGGAGTTGGGGAATGTTCAAGAGTGGTCTGTCGGGATTCAGCATGAGATTGGCACGGATTTGACGCTTGAGCTGAATTTTATTCAGAACCACGGGTATCATCTGGAAAGTGGCTATGTCGCTGCAAATCAACCGAAGCTATCGGACTACACGGCGCTGGTTCAGGCCGGACAACAATGGAGTTGGGTAACCAATCCGGGCTTTTCTGGATTTGGTTGGGCTTCGGTCGCGCCCTTCCCAAATGTGGCAATGACGTATGGCCCCCTTTTCTATGTTGGCTCTCCACTCGGTAACAGCGATTACCGAGCCCTGGAATTCACTGTGCGGAAGCGCTCGAGACATGGACTGTCCGCGCTGGCGAGCTACGCTTACTCGTCCTCTCATGGAGATACTGACACCAGTTTCGAGGATCTCTATGCGACTGGGCCGATTCAGGATGTCGATGACTTGGAGCAGGCCCGCCATACAATTTCCTCCTTTGATGAGACGCATATCGTAAAGGGATTCGTCCTATACGATCTACCTCTTGGCCGGGGGAAGGCGCAGTTTTCCAACGCAGGCCCGGCGCTGGATGCTTTGGCGGGTGGGTGGACGCTCAGCGGCGGCTTTCACTACAATACCGGGATGCCCATCCGAATCACTTCTACCAACTACTATCCCGGGATCAACAACGTATATCCGGACATCGTTCCAGGCTGCGACATCAGCGCGCACTACAACGGTCAGGTTGGCGGAAGCTATTTCAATCCCTCGTGCCTTGTGAATCCACCATTCGGAGAGTTTGGGAACGCGCCCAGCTATCTCGCGCAACTACGCAGCCCGAGCTTCGCTTCAGAAGATTTCGGCATCAGTAAAGCGTTTCGATTTGCAACTGAGCGTTATGGGCTGAGCTTGCGGTTCGAAATGTTCAACGTTTTCAACCGGCACGGCTTCGCCGGACCGAACACTCAAATCGGAACTTCGGATTTTGGCAAAGTGCTTCAGCAGGACCTGAACGGTCTTCCCGGGCCTCGCGTTGGTCAATTGGGTGCACGATTCACGTTCTAGAAGAGATTTGCCTCATGGGCGTTGGAATTAGCCGTTGAAGATTTCTGCGATGGTGAATGCGACTAACATCGGTCGTCCAATGGTGACGCGCCGAAACCGGCCAAGATCCGGGCATCTGGCGGCGCGCGGAATCGTCGTTTCGTTGCTGTGCCTGTGTTTTCTCTTGGGTGGCTGCCGAGAGTCACGGACGGATGTTCAGGTTACAGGACCAGCCATTGAATTCACCGGCGTTCCGACAGTCAGCCGAAGTGACGCTCTAGGTGACGCGGCCAAGCTGAGCACGATCAAAGGTACGGTGATTGGGGCGCGACCCGGGCAGCAGATCGTTGTGTACGCCCGCGCAATTAACGGGTACGGCCAATGGACTTGGTTTGTGCAGCCCTTTGTACGGGACCCCTGGACGAAAATTCAGTCAAATTCGACATGGCGGAGCTCGACCCACCCCGGGGGCCAGTACGCCGCGCTGCTTGTGGACCCTGGATTCCAGCCGCCTTGGACGACGGCCTTGCTGCCAACCCAAGGGGTAGCTGCGGTTGCGATTACGCAAGGTTGGCCCCCAATCTGGCAGAGCTGGTGGTTTCCGTTGGTCTGCGTACTTGCTGCGGCGGCGGCAATATTCGCGCTGTACGGGGTATGGCTTTTCCGCGTGACCAACACACTCAAACTGCGTTTCGAAGAGCGTCTCGCCGAGCGCATGCGAGTCGCCCAGGAATTGCATGACACCTTGTTGCAAGGTGTGATCAGCGCCTCCATGCAACTGGACGTAGCGGTAGATCAGATACCTGCTGACTCCCCCGCCCAACCAGCGTTGCGCCACATTCTGCAAATCATGGGACAAGTCATCGACGAGGGGCGCAACACCTTGCGAGGGCTTCGGTCATCCACGGAGAGCGCTCCCGATGTGGAGCTTGCATTCATGCGTATACCCAAGGAACTCGGCTTCGACCACAAGACGGCGTATCGAGTGGTGACCGAAGGCACGCCCCGGCCATTGCAGGCTATTGTGCATGATGAGATTTACAGCATCGGACGGGAGGCGCTTGTGAATGCATTCCGGCATTCCGGCGCGAGCAGCATAGAAGTAGAGCTCGAATACGCCGTAAACGGATTAAGGGTTTTGGTTCGCGACAATGGTTGCGGGATCAAGCCCGAGATGCTTCGCTTGGGGCGCGAGGGACATTGGGGACTTTCGGGAATGCGAGAGAGAGCGGAAAAAATCGGCGCGAAATTAAGAGTGATGAGCGGCGCCTCGGCCGGAACCGAAGTTGTGCTTTTCGTGCCCGGCCACATCGTTTTCCGAGATCCACCATCCAATGGCAGATGGACCTGGCTTCCGAAACCAAGACTCCGGGTTGCGCAGCATGAGGTTTCCGAGGTAGAAAGCGAGATACGTAGATGAGCGAGCAGGCACGAATCCGAGTTTTCAGCGTCGATGACCACCCGCTATTGCGAGAGGGGATCGCGGCGATCATCAACAATCAGCCGGATATGTTCATGGTGGCGCAGGCGGCCAACGCGCAAGACGCCATCGCGCAATTCCGCGCGCACAGACCTGACGTTACGCTCATGGATCTGAGGCTTCCAGACCAGGGTGGGATCGAAGCGATGATCGCCATTCGGGCGGAATCCCCGGAAGCGCGAATCATCATGTTGACCACGTTCGAAGGCGACGTTGACATTAAACGCGCCCTAGAGGCTGGGGCTCGCGGGTACGTCCTCAAAAGCATGCCCCCCAAGGAATTGGTCGAGGTCATCCGCCAAGTTCATAGCGGAAAGAAGCGCATCCCTCCGCAGCTGGCGGCTCAACTGGCTGAACATATGAGTGACGAAGCCCTGACCGAGCGCGAAGTAGAGGTTTTAGGCCAAATCGCGGGCGGAAACCGAAATCGCGACATTGCCGAGCGGCTCTTTATTACGGAAGAAACGGTCAAGGTTCACATCAAACACATCATGGAGAAGCTGGGCGCAAGTGACCGGACGCAAGCAGTAGCGATCGGCGTTCGGCGTGGAATTATCCAGCTTTAGAAGATAAGTCCCGGCTAGTACGAATACCACGAAAGTGGCAGAAAAATATCCCGAGATGTTGTGTATCGGTCCGAATAATCTCAGTATAGCCTTTGCTCCTCAGCCCCACATCGGAACCGTCGGGGGAGAAACGCTGCAAAGACTATTTTCCACGTTTCCAGGCGGCAGGCCAGGTGCAGCTCTACTATTGATGCGAGCGGTTGTCGGTGTCACAGCCGCCGCGCAAGGGATCTTGTATCTGGTCCATGGTGGAAATCAGACGTTGGCTGTGCTTTTGGCATGCCTCGCACTGGCCGGCTGTGGCGCTTGTGTCCTCGTTGGATTCCTCACGCCTATTGCAAGTGTCGCGGTTGCCATTCTCAACATGGCAATGACGCTTTCCGTGCCCCCGATTGCCGCCGGGAACTCGTTGGATGGCACGGTGGCCTTTTTCGAACTGATCGTCATGGCTGCCGCCATCGCCCTTCTGGGGCCGGGCGCTTTCTCTCTCGATGCGCGTCTTTTCGGGCGCCATGAGATTGTGATCCCTCCGTCTTCCCGCACACCTGAATCGTGACCTTCTTTGGATTCTTGGATTGGCCTTTCTTTGCGCTCGACCTGGCCAGACGTCCGCAGCCGATTGAATTCCCCCAAAGTGGTATTCGAGACCGGTCCTAGAGTGGTAGCGAAAAACTGTTCGATCTCGTGATGCTTTCTCCCGCGAACTGCGGCAAAGTTCGGTTCGCGTAAGTGGCAATTCTTCGGGAGGCACGATAAGACTCTCATTGGAAAGCGGAGGAGGGTAAGACCTTGGCGACCAAATCGAATCGTTTGGCGAATAGTCGCAGCGCCTCAATTCCTCAGTTCGGGCAACTGTGCGACGTCGAGCTTGTGGCAGCGGCAAAAGAGGGGCATCAAGCAGCATTCGGCGAACTCTTTGCGCGGTATTCACCGACAATCCTTCGCAGGACACTTCGCATCATGAGAAATCGTGAAGACGCCGAGGACGCTCTCCAGGACTCTTTCCTGAACGCTCTTGTTCACATAAGGAATTTTGAAGGCAGGTCAAGTTTCTCCAGCTGGCTCACCCGGATCGCCATCAATTCAGCCCTGATGAAACTACGTAAACATCGCGCGTGTCCCGAAGTCTCGATCAAACTGCCTGCGGGCGTAAGCGAAGATTTTGTGCCCCACGAATCGGCGGACCCGGGACCGGACCCGGAAGAGCGTTTCGCGCAGCGGCAGCGGGATAGGATGGTGGCCGGAGCGGTCCGCAGTTTGCGGCCAACGCTGCGACAGATCATCGAAGTTCGGCAGCTGCAGGAATCTTCCACGAGGGAAACGGCGCGAATCCTGCGTATCTCCACGGCGGCCGCCAAGAGCCGACTCTATCATGCCCGGGTCGCCTTACGTCGAATGCCCACCTTTAGAGCCATCGGACCGCGTAGAGTCAGCCGCGCCGCGTGAAGCTCCGTCCAGACTGGTCGTCTCACCAGTGCAATAGGTTCAGCACCGTTTTGCCCAAATGGGAGGAACCAACATCACGAGAGGAGACGCTGCATGAGCACAATTACAACGAAAGACGGAACGGAGATTTACTACAAGGATTGGGGCAAAGGTCAGCCCATCGTGTTTAGCCACGGCTGGCCGCTGTCGGCGGATGATTGGGACACGCAGATGCTGTTCTTCTTCAACCAGGGCTATCGCGTCATCGCCCACGACCGGCGCGGACACGGCCGTTCCTCCCAGACCGGTGGCGGCCATGACATGGACCATTACGCCGACGACCTGGCGGCGCTGACCGAACATCTCGACCTCAAGGAAGCGATACACATCGGCCACTCGACCGGCGGCGGCGAAGTGGTGCACTACATAGCGCGCCACGGCGAAAGCCGGGTGGCAAAAGCGGCAATCATGAGCGCGGTGCCGCCGCTGATGGTAAAGACAGCGGCCAATCCAGGCGGGCTCCCCAAAGAGGTGTTTGACGGGCTTCAGGCGAAGCTCGCAGCCAACCGATCTCAGTTTTATTACGATGTGGCGGCTGGACCGTTCTATGGTTACAACCGGCCTGGCGCCAAACCCTCTCAGGGAGTGATCTGGAATTGGTGGCGCCAAGGCATGATGGGAGGCGCCAAGGCGCACTATGACGGCATCGTCGCCTTCTCTCAGACGGACTTCACCGAAGACCTGAAAAAAATCACGGTGCCGGTCCTCGTGTTGCATGGCGATGACGACCAGATCGTGCCTTATGCCAACGCTGGACCGCTGTCGGCAAAGTTGCTGAGGAATAGCACCTTGAAAATCTACAAGGGCTTTCCTCACGGCATGCCCACAACCGAGGCCGACACGATTAACGCCGACCTGCTCGCGTTTCTGAAAGGTGTATTCAAGGCGGCGGCATAGTGCCTAGTTTGCTGGCCCTTCGGAATTCCCGCAAAGGCCAGATAACTCCGTAGCAACCAAGTGGCGGAGCATCAAGGCAAGACAAGGCAGAAGACAACTATGAGCGCCAAACTAGATTCCGGTATTTCCCGCCATCGTTTTCTCATATCCACCAGCGTGGCTGCCGCCGTTGGCCTGCTCGCTCGTCGCGATTTATTCGCTCAAGATGATGGACTCGTGCAGACAGCCCGGAAAACAGCCGCAGCCGCTACTATCACCGTCCAGAAACTCCGCGGCAACGTGAGCGTCCTGATGGGCGCTGGAGGAAATATCGCCGTGCTCCCCGGTCGCGACGGTAAGCTCCTTATCGATGCTGGCTTTGCCGGCGCCCGTTCAAAGATCGCCGACGCGCTTGCATCAATCAGCTCCGATCCGATCAAGCAGCTCATCAACACGCATTGGCACTTTGACCACACCGATGGCAACGAATGGCTGCACTCTGCGGGCGCAGTTATTCTCGCTCACGCGAACACGCGGAAGCACCTCACTACCACGACGCGAGTTGAGGGTTGGAACTTCACCTTCCCGCCCTCGCCCCCCGGAGCAATCCCTGCGGAAGTTTTTGAAGATGAGCGGGCTGTGCGACTCAACGGGACGACTATTGCCCTCAAGCGCTACGCCCCGGCCCACACCGATAGCGACATCTCCGTTCATTTTACAGAGGCCGATATTTTCCACGTCGCTGACACCTTCTGGAATGGCTACTATCCCTTCATCGACTATTCGACGGGAGGCAGTATCGACGGCATGATCCGCGCTACCGAAGCCAACTTGGCGAAAGTCACGGACAAGACGATTGTGATCCCAGGACACGGCGAGATTGGCGACAAATCCCAAGTCGCTTTCTACCGCGACCTGCTGGTTGGCACTCGAGAGAGAGTGGCCGCCCTCAAGAAACAAGGCAAATCGCTCGAAGAAATTGCGGCCGCAAAGCCCACCGCCGCCACAGACGCAAAGTGGGGCAACGGCTTTAGGAGCCCCAAAGACTTCATTGGAGACGTTTTCCAGGGCGTTTGATATACCGAACTGGTCGCACTCGCTCTTGCGTCAACAAGAGCCGATTCGCCCGTTTTGTTTCACCAGACATGTTTTGAATGTGAGTCTGCCCTGACTTGGTGGTGGCTTAGGATCTCCAGAGTGCGCGGAACTAGAGGCCCAGGTCGCTCAATCCTGCGTGGTCATCGGGACGCCGCCCGAGCGGCCAGTGATATTTGCGATCTGATTCCGGAATCGGAAGGTCGTTGATTGACGCAAACCTTGTAGCCATCAGCCCGGCATCATTGAACTCCCAGTTCTCATTGCCATAGGAGCGATACCAGTGACCCGAATCGTCGTGCCACTCGTATGCAAAGCGAACCGCGATGCGGTTCCCAGTGAAAGCCCAGAGTTCCTTGATCAGCCTGTAGTCCAGCTCCTTGGCCCACTTGCGAAAGAGAAATGCGATGATTTCGTCTCGTCCGCTGACGAACTCGGACCTGTTCCTCCATCGCGAATCGACCGCATAAGCAAGCGCTACTTTGCCCGGGTCGCGAGTGTTCCAGCCATCCTCGGCGAGGCGTACCTTTTGAATCGCACTCTCACGTGTGAACGGAGGCAGAGGGGGACGAGTTGCCATAGGCGAAGTTGCCACGAATCTTCTCCTTCGGAGGCGTCAACTCTCTAGTTCTTGGTCTATCAGTCCTTGCACGACAAAGAAGTGCTTAGATGTCGGTGATGCCGCGTTTCGCGGCGATGGTTACGGCGTGGGTGCGATCTTTCGCGCTGAGCTTCGAGAGAATGCTTCTCATGTGAGCCTTGACGGTGTCCTCTGAAATGGAGAGGTGGTCGGCGACGATTTTATTGGCGTTGCCGGCAGCCACCTGCCGCAGCACTTCGATTTCGCGCAGGCTCAACGCATCATCCGTATGATGTTCCGCCATTTCCATGGCGATTTCGGGAACGATTATTTTTTGGCCCGCATGCACGTTCCGAATGGTCGAGGCCAATTCCTTTCGGATCGTATTCTTGAGGAGATATCCCGAAGCGCCTGCCTTAAACGCCCGCGCCGCCTGCGCGTCGCCGCTGTAGGTCGTCAGCACGATGATGCGCGCGTTCGGGCAATCCCTGCGGATTTCGATGATAGCGTCGGTGCCATTCATGACCGGCATCTGCAGGTCCATGAGAGTCACATCCGGGTGATGCGCGCGGAATTGTTCAACCGCTTCGCGTCCGTTGCACGCTTCCGCGACCAGAACCATGTCCTTTTCGCTCTTCACAACCGCGGAAATCCCCTCGCGCAACACCGGATGATCGTCGACGCTAAGAATTCGAATCGCGTTGGTGTCGGTCATGGTTGGTCACCGTCCGTTCCCGAAATGCCTGCCAAGCCAGGACGTCTTCGCGGGCGCACGACCAGATCGGTAGGCAGCTGCCGCCGGAACCAGCAATTCCACTTCGGTTCCAGACCCTGGGCGGCTCCATAGCCCCAGTTGCGCGCCCATCCCCTGTGCGCGTTCCCGCATTCCTTGCATGCCCCAGTGTCCCGGGCGGCCGCCTTTTTCCAGGATCCTGGGATCGACGCCGCGCCCATCGTCGCGAATTCGCAACCGAAACTGCCGAGGATCGTACATGATTTCTACTTCCACGTGAAGGCCGCCGGAATGGGCCAGGGCGTTGATGAGCGCCTCGCGCCCAATCGAATAGGATTCCTCGAGAACCATCGGATTTAACTCCCGTACATTGCCTTCGACAATCGTCTTGAACGTCGCGTCGCGGCCTGGTGCGGTCTCGTCCGCGACGCGCTGGAACGCCGCCGGCAAGTTGCTGAGCGCCGACGCGCCGGCTCGCAGGCTGCGAACGCGCTCTCTCCCCTCGCCCATCACCTCGTCGGCGCGATCGAGAGCCTCATCCATTGCCATGCGGGCCGGCTCATCGCGCGGTATTTGTTTTGCGACGGCATCGAACTTCAAGATCAGCCCCTGCACGCTTTGCAGCAGCGTGTCGTGCAATTCGCGGGCTATCCTTTCTCTTTCCACAAGGCGCCCTTGCATGTGGTGTCGCACCCGTTGCATCGCTTGCCGCAGCCGCAGTGGATACGGCACCCACAGCATCGCCAGAAAAGCGACCACGCACGACAAGCGGAACCATGTGGTCTGGTAGTACGCCGGAGCGATGGAGAAATCCAGGAATGTGCCGGCCTCGTTCCACACGCCGCTGTTATTGCTGGCCGCGACGCGGAAGCGGTAGTTGCCGGAAGAAAGATTGTTATAGAACGCTTGCCGGCGATTGCCCACGTCCTGCCAATCGCGATCCCACCCTTCCAGCTCGACGCGAAAACGGTTCTTCTCCGGCGCGACGAGGCTGAGCGCGGTGTAGTCGATCTCCAGATCGCGGACGAGCGGTGGCAGTTTCGGGCGGGAGGAGGATTCATCGGCGAACGAGTTCTGCCAGTAGGTCTTGCGGTCGGCAGTGATTTGCTCGACGTGAACGGGCGGCGGAAGTTTGTTAAGGTGAAGGTTACGAGGATCGACGACGCTGACGCCATGTTGGGCGCCAGACACAAGCCATAGTCTGCCATCCGCGGACCTCGTGACGCGCGGGCCATAGCCGCCAATGAGTGCATGAGCCGTAATTCCATCGGAGCTGTCGAAAACGGTGGCCTGGACTTTCCGTTTCGGATCGGCGGTCCAAGCATCAAGTTCCGGCCGGGCAATACGCACGAGACCGCAATCCATGTACAGCCAGAAGGCATGTTCATCGTCTTCCAGCGCCCACTGATCAGTATCGCAAGGCAATCCGTTTTTACTCGTCAGTGTGACGATGTGACCGTCTTTAATGCGGCTGAGGCCGCCCGCGGTGGCGGCCCAAAGCGTGCCGTCCGAATCGAATTGCAGGCTGCCAACACGGCCCGCGCCTAACCCGTCAGCGGCGGAGTAGGAGGCACCGACCCGACCGCCCTTCAAATAGTCTATGCCACCCTTAAAATAGGCAAGCCACACGCCACCCTGCACGGGATCAGGAAGCAGAAAATCAGCTGAGTCCTTACGTTCGATCTTCGCCCAGGGAATCTCTTCGACCACACTAGCACCAAGCAAGTGAAAGAGACCCTGGTCCTGATTTGAGATCCATGTATTTCCCGCTCGGTCTCCGGCGATGGCGTACCACTCTCCTCCGGGCACACCGCCGACGGGAACAAACCGGTCATTCTCGAAGTAGGCCACGCCGCGAAGCATCGTGACCCAAATTCGCCCTAGATCGTCCTGAGCGAACGAGTCGGCCTCGCCAGGCAATCCACTATCCGTTATCTCCCGCGCCGTCTCTTCCGAGTTACTTGCCGCAGCAACCCCGTTGATTTCGCGTCCTCGCTCGAGACCGCCCCTCGAAGCCTCTGTCGTTCGGCCGCGGTAAATCATAATGTGCCCGTTCTTCAACCTGTTTAAGCCACGAGAAGTGCCCACCCATACGCTGCCATCTGTGGCTGCGACCACGGACCAAGCAGCGTCGTTAGACAACCCTTGCCTCACAGAGATCGTAGACACGGCAAAGTCGCGAAACCGGTCGAGGCCATTATTGGTGGACACCCAAATATTACCTTCACGATCTTCAAAGAGACTTTGAATCGTATCGCCCGAGAGACCGTCGGACTGTGCAAACGTGTCTGTCTTTCCCTGGTGGACGTGCAAAAGGCCATTGCCCTGTGTAGCGATCCACAGACCCCCGTTGCCATCTCGGAGCATCTTTCTACTGCTGGGCGCTTGCCCGACAGCCGGAAGCCGATATGCTTCAATTTTCTCGCCAACGAGCTGTCTGAGTCCGTCGTTCGTGGAGAACAGGAGTCTTCCGTTGTCACCTTCAACCAGACCCTGTATGCCGTTCGGTACGTTTGGCACTCGATAGTCTTTCGGAGGACCCGGGTTCCATCGCCACAACCTGTCCCCTGATCCCACCCACAGATTGCCTCTACTGTCCTCATAGAGCGGGGTCACTAAGGTGCCGAGGCTGCCGTCCTCTCCGTAGCATTGCGTGCTGCCGCTGTGAATCGCGCAGAGTCTGCCACTGGGAACCGCGAACGTGCCAACCCATACCGTTCCTTCACGATCTTCAAGCAGCGACTGAACCTGAAATCCATCAAGCTTTGCGTACTGAGTCAGCTTGCCGTCTTTCCAACTTACAAGCCCTTTAGTAGTGCCAATCCAAAGCGTTCCATCGCGCGCGGCGAGCAGCCTTTTAACATAGCTGCTAGGGAGTTGCTCTCCCGCCGGGGACTGCCAGGTAACGCTCCGAACTCCATCGAAGCGAAGCAAGCCGAACTCCGTCCCGAGCCACAGATAACCGTCGGGCGTTTGAGCGATCGAAGTGATGAGGCCATTCGAAATGCCATCGCGAGGCGACCACGCCGTGTGCGCGTATTGGCTGATATGGAGAGATGGATCCAGCGCGAAAGCAAAGGGGCAGCACGCCAGCAGAATCCCAAGGGCCAGCAGCGCTCGCCATGGCATGTGCGTCCAGTGCATCTCGTCGTGTATCTTATCTCATGTTTTAGCAGCCGGGTTGCTCGCGTTGCGCGGTTCAGAACTGAAACTTGAGGGCCAGCTGGATCGAACGCGGACCGCCAGTCTGATAGAGAGGACTGAACCCGCCACCCGCGACGCCGCCAGCTCCCAGATTGGACGCCAATGTTTGTGTGGGCTGGCCGAATAGGCCGCTGCTGAGAGTGCTCGTCGGCAGGCCAAAGTTCACCTGATTGAACAGATTGAAGGCTTCCGCGCGTACTTGAAGATTCAGGTGCTCAGCCAATTTAAAGTCGCGGCCAATTGCGAAATCGAGTTGACTCATTGCGAAGCTACGAAGGGCGTTGCGTCCCAATGTTCCCTGGCGCAGGGGGTTGCCACTTGAATCGAGCGGGGGAGGCGTGAATGCTTCTTTGTTAAAAATCCGGCCTCCAGGATCGGCGGGGTCGTCCACGTAAAATGGAAGTCCCGGTACCACATCGGGACGGAGGACGCTCGGTACCCCGAAGGCCCTCGTTCCTGTCACCACGTTCACAGGAAGCGCCGAACGGGCTGTGATCACCGCATCCACCGACCACCCGCCCAACATCGCGCGCCACACGGGCCCAAGTGGCGGCGTCGGGACCACGTACGTCAGTGCCCCACTTAGTGCGTGGCGAACATCGAAATCCGAGGGTCCCCAATCGACTTCCGGGTCAACTCTCACAGCGGGCAATGCTGGAATCGTGTCGTTTGATACGTTGTCCACCGAATGCGCAAGCGTGTACGAGGCGACCGCCTGCAATCCGCGCGATAGCCGCCGATCATACTCTACTTGCATCGCGTCGTATCGTGAATGCCCGTGGTTTGTGAGCAGGGTCAAGTTTACGAATTGAGGACTCGGATTAAGGAACCGTTCTTCTCGAAGCAACCTTTGGCCCCTCGCGCCCAAGTACGAAGCCGAAATCGTACTTGCCGCCCCCAGCGCCTGCTCCACAGCGACGTTCCACTCAGCCGCGTACGGCAACTTGAGGTTTGGATCTGCCGCCGTCAGAAAGTCCGCGGGCGCTCCGGGTGCGACGGTTGGCGGCGTCAAGAACGCGGGATCCACAGGAAACGGAACATTGCTCAGATTCCGCCTGGCAACAAATGGGAACGAAGTGAAGTTGTCCATGGCGGTGTCGTTGCCTAGATCATAGAAAATCCCCGCGCCGCCTCGCAAAACCATTGACCAGGTTGTTGCCTCACGGAGCTGATACGCCGCGCCAAATCGTGGAGCGAAGTTGTTGTACGTGGTGTGGTACATCGGCGTGCCCGGCGCCGCCAAGGCGACTGTCGCTGGATCAGCAGACGTGAGTGACAAGGCAGCAGTGGTACCACTCAAAACAGGCGGGGGATTGACCTCCCAGCGCACACCGTAGGCCAGGGTCAAACGCGAGTTCGCTGTCCAAGTGTCTTGGGCGAATGCCGAGAAGTTCGTTGCATGCGGCGAGCTGTCGCTCGTGGCGAATCCGTTGACCAGGAGGGACGACGCGGTGCCGGAGAGGGCGCCCGTAGCGCCGCTGAAGGTGAAGGCCTGTACGTACTTCAAAGGATCGTAACTGGGGAAAAGGCGCCTGTAGTCGATACCAAACTTCAGTTGGTGTCTGCCCTTGGTCAGCAGGACCGAGTCAACGATGTTAACTTGTCTTTCAATATTGGCGGCGTTGGGGCCATCGGCGAAAAGCGCGTCCACTCCGCTCAAACTGACCTGGTAGCTATTCTCCGGAGGCGCGAATGCCGGATGGAGCGTCGCCATGGGTAGAAGGACCGCCCCGCCGAAGTTGTCTATCATTTGAAAATTGCTGCCGACGTTCCGGCTCCAGTTGACGCGCAACTCGTCACTCAGCTTCGAGTTGACGGCCCAGGTCGCGCCACCGGTAAGAGTCTGCAGATTGTTTTGCAGAATGCCGATCGTGTTGACGCTGGCGATGGCGAAGCTTCCCAGGCGGCTGGAGGCTTCGGATGGGGCGTAGTTATATCGCCCGAAAATCGTGAGCTTCGTTCCAATCACACGGTCAACTCGGATGCTCACCGCATTGAGCGAGGACGGATCGGAATAGCTCGCTGAATACTGTGCCAGACCGTTGGCCGTGTTAGGTCCGTTCGGCAATGGAAACGCCGCAAAGATGGGGCTCAATGCGGGTGAAGCAGCGGTTCGAGAGGCCACCGATGGTACCTCGGTAACCGCCGATTTTGGCTGGACAAGCCGGAGCCCTTCATAAGAGACGAACACAAACGTGTGGTCACGTTGGATGGGTCCACCGAACACGCCGCCAAAGTCGTTCTGGCGTTCCTTCGGCTTGGTCAGACCATTTCGTTTGACAAAGTAGTCCGCGGAGTCAAGCACATCGTTGCGAAAGTACTCGAATAGCGTGCCGTGAAACTGGTTGGTGCCGGAACGTGTGACGATGGAAATTTGTCCCCCTGGAGTGCGTCCGAACTCCGGTGCGTAGCTGGAGGTCTGAATTCTGAATTCCTGAAGAGCGTCAACAGAGACGAGGCTATTTGTGCCGCCTCCTGCGCTGAGTGCGGGCGCGGCTCCCGCTCCCAACACACCCAGGCCTGTACCGGGTTGAACTCCGACGTTCGCGCTCACTCCGTCCACCATGAAATAGTTTGCATCGGACCGCTGACCATTGACGCTGAATTGACCGGGACTGCTCGAACTGGCTTTCGTCAAAACGACTCCGGGCGTTAGAGTGATAAGAGATTGAAAACTGCGGCCATTTAGAGGAATATTCTCGACGAACGTGCGGTCAATCACCGTGCTGACTGCGGCCGACTCGGTATTCACCATCGGCGCGCCGGCTTCCACCGTGACGCTCTCCGCTGCGGAACCAAGCGTCATCTCGAAGTCGATTGCGAGAGCATCCTGGACGTGGAGGATCACGTCCGGCTTGATTAATTTCTTGAAGCCGGTCTTCTCGACTTCGATGCGGTAGCTGCCCGGAGGCAGATTCGTGAGGTAGTAGTCACCGGAGGCGTTGGTCGCGCCGTCATAGCCGACATTTGTGTCCGCGTTGATAGCGGCGACTTTCGCATCCACAATTACCGCTTTGCTGGGATCGGTGACGCGTCCCGAGATGGAAGCATTCGTGGATTGAGCGTGCAAGACGGACGTGAACGACGCAACCAGGAGGAGAGCGAGGACGGCTCGTGGCAACACAGTAGGCGGGAGACTACCCTCGGTGTCCCAAAATGGTCAACACCCAGAAGGGGTGCGCATCAGTAACTCTATTTGGGGATGCGCGTGGTTCCATGCCCCCGGTAAATTTCCCCGCGAACTATGTTCACGCGGCAACTCCTGGAGCGTTGGCATGAAGGATCGATATGGGTCAGCTGCGGCAACGGCGGTTCCAACCCTCTCTATCAGGTTGGCGGTCCGCGCTCGATCCAGCTCGCGCTAAAGCTTCAATTTTGAGCGATTCCGAGTCGCCGAAAGCCGTATCGAATCACCCAAAAGTGTTATGAAAGCCTAGTCACATCGTGGGTAGGTTAGTCAGCCGTATGCTCTTAAGCTGGGAGTGTGCAGAGACTATTCTCGATGTTTCCCCAAGGAGGCCCCGGTGCCGCGCTATTGCTTTTACGGGTTGCCGTCGCTTTGACCCTGGTGGCCGGCACGGTCCATCATTCCGCCTCGTATTTCCTGCTCTTCGCCGGTGGCCTGTTGGTTTCGCTCGCCCTGATCATTGGCTACTTGACGCCATTGGTGTCGGCAATCGCCGGTGCGTTCAGCATAGCGAACTTGCTGTTTTTTCATCAGGCAGACGCTCTTATTATTGCGCTGACGATATTGGACGCGACCGCGCTCGCCCTTCTCGGACCGGGGGCGTATTCCCTGGACTCGCGGCTCTATGGGCGCAGCGTGACGGTCGTTCCTCCGCGCAGGGATTCGGGTGAGCTTTAGGTTTTAGTGCGTAAGGTGGTTCGCTATGGGCGACGCGAAAAGCATGTGCGCAGGGTAAGAGCAGCGCTCGTTTTCCTTGAGGAACGTCAACCCATTTTCGCCGGGATATCGGTCAATGCAAAGCACATCCCCGGACCGCACTTGTCCCGTGGCGAGAAGCTTGGCAAACGGCGAGACCACATGGCGCTCGATGGCGCGCTTCAGGTGACGCGCCCCATACCGCGGGTCGGTTCCCTCTTCGAGCAGGAACTCGCGCGCTTCGCTGGTGGCTCGAAATAGAAATGCCGCGGCCGTGGAGTCCAATACGCGCTTCTGCACTTGTGCCAGCTCCATGTCCAGGATCTCGTCCAGTTCCTCGCGCTTTAACGGGTGAAATGCAACGACGTTGTCCAGCCGGTTCATAAATTCCGGCGAAAACTTCCGCCGCGCTGCTTCCACCGCCGTCCGCTCCACTTTTTGATCGAGTCCTGCTGCAGGTTTGTCCTTGGGTTGCACAAATCCCATTCGCCCTTGCATCAGCTCTGAAATCTCGCCTCCTCCTAAGTTCGAAGTCAGGAAGATCACCGTCTGCGACAGGTCCACTCTGCGGTTGTCGCCCAGCGTCAACGTGGCCTTGTCCATCACCCCGAGCAACAACTGCCAGAGCGAATCACTGGCCTTCTCGATCTCGTCAAACAGGAGGAACGACAGCTTCAAATTTTCGCGATGGCTCTTCGCCAATTCTTCCTGGGTAATCAGCGGATGCGTCTCCCGGTGGCCCAGATATCCAGGGGGTGAGCCGATAATCTTGGCGATCTCGTGCGAGTGCTGAAATTCCGCGCAATCCACCTTGATCATCGTGCGGCTATCGCCAAAGAGAATCTCCGCAGCGGCCTCGACAATTCGGGTTTTGCCCGAGCCGGTCGGCCCAAGGAAAAGGAGGTTTCCAACGGGGCGCCCTGGAGGGCACAAACCCGCACAGAAGACTTGGTAGAGCTCGACCAACGCGTGCACGGCCTCACGCTGGCCTACGATCTTGCGCTGGAGCGCCTCCTCAAAGCGGCGCGTCGCGGAACTTCGCTTTCTGGTGTCCAACTCCTCCTTGGTGTGGGCCGTTTGGATTGTCGCCGCCATGATGTTTCCTCTCTCGTCGTCGCCTCGGAATCCCTTGGGGCACGACATTCAATCTCAATCCGCCACTACGAAGGTCCCATTTCGTCGGTCTCCACGCCGGCTCTTGCGTTCTCCGGCCTTTCGCAGGTGATTGTGCAAGATCAGAACGCGCGAAACATCCCAAGATGGAGTGTTTTTTGGGTACCGTGATGGAGTGGCTTTTCGCTACCGAGGAGGGCTTTGTCGCAGGTACCACAGAGGGATAACAGAAACGCACCCAGGAAGAGAAGCGGCGCAGCTAAATGCCCCCACCGCTTTGTTCAATGAGCTTGGCGACGAGTCCAGTCCATCCGGTCTGGTGGCTTGCCCCGAGCCCGGCGCCGGTGTCCCCATGGAAGTATTCATGGAAATAGATGAGGTCGCGCCAGTGGGGATCGCTCTGAAGTTTTTCAAGCCCGCCATACACGGGACGCCGTCCATTTGAGGAGCGCAGGAAAATACGCGTCAGCCGGCGCGAAATCTCGGCGGCTGCGTCCCAGAGCGACGCTCGGTGACCGGAACCCGTTGGCAACTCGACCGTGAGGCTCTCGCCATAAAAGTGATGAAACTTCTGGAGCGCTTCGATCAGCAGAAAATTGATAGGAAACCATACTGGCCCGCGCCAGTTGGAGTTTCCTCCGAAGAGCCAAGTGGTTGACTCAGCAGGTTCGTAGTCAACCCGATGCTCGGCCCCGTTTACGTGGAGGACGTAGGGATGATCTTTGTGGAATCTCGAAATCCCGCGAATGCCATGAGGCGAGAGGAATTCAGATTCGTCCAGCAAGCACCGTAGCACGCGCTCCAGACGGTTGCGGTTCACCAGGGAAAGCAGGCCGCGCCGTCCCTTCTTCGTTTGAGATACTTCAACATGCTCCGCGACGTTAGGATGGTTTTCGATGAACCACTCCAACCGACGCTTAAAGCCAGGGAGGCGATCCACAAGCTCCTCGTCGAATGTTTCAACCCCCAGAAGTGGAATCAGCCCCACCAGGGAGCGCACCTTGAGGTAGTGGCGATCGCCGTTGGGCAAGTGCAGAACGTCGTAATAGAAGCCGTCCTGATCGTCCCAGAGCTCGATACCTTCCGGGCCGCGATCGTTCATGGCCTGTGAAATATAGACAAAGTGTTCGAAGAATTTGCTGGCAACGTTTTCGTAGGCGCTATTCTCGCGAGCCAGCTCCAAAGCGATGGCCAGCATGTTGAGGCAGAACATGCCCATCCAGCTGGTGCCGTCGGATTGTTCGAGAAATCCCCCAGTAGGCAAGGGGGAGGACCGGTCGAACACGCCGATGTTGTCCAATCCCAAAAAGCCGCCTTGGAAGATGTTCCGTCCTTCAGCGTCTTTACGGTTCACCCACCAGGTAAAATTCAGCAGAAGTTTGTGGAAGGCGCTCTCCAGAAACACGCGATCCGCTTCACCCCGTATACGTTTCTCGATTTTGTACACCCGCCAGGCCGCCCAGGCGTGTACGGGAGGATTTACATCTCCGAAGGCCCATTCGTAAGCCGGTATCTGGCCGTTCGGGTGCATGTACCATTCCCTGAAGAGCAAGGTCAGCTGCTCCTTGGCGTAATCGGGATCGATCTGAGCCAGCGGGATACAGTGAAAGGCGAGATCCCACGCCGCGTACCACGGATATTCCCACGTGTCAGGCATGGAAATGACGTCGGCGTTGTACAGATGGGACCACTCGTGATTCCGACCCCGTTTGCGGCTTTCAGATGGAGGCGGGCTGGACGGATCGCCCTCAAGCCAGGTGCTCACATCGAAATGGTAGAACTGTTTCGACCAGAGTAAGCCAGCGAACGCCTGGCGCTGCACGTTTTTGGCGTCTTCAGAGAGCCCCGCAGGGGCGCGCTTGGCGTAAAATTGGTCGGCTTCCGCGGAGCGCATAGCCAGGACGGCGTCGAAGCCCTGACCGAGTAATTCGGAATCGGGAGCGGCTGCGATTACCAGTCGCGGCGCGGACCGCCGAACAATTCGTGGCTCTCGATCGGTCAGCCGCAAGCGCAGCGTCGCGGTGCCGCCAGGAGCGACGCGCAAGCGGTAGAGCGCGGAAGCTTTGGTCCCGGTTCGGCCTGGATTCACGGCCTCGCGGTTTCCTTGCACGACGTAATCGTTGATTCCATCTTTGACGTAGGGAGCGCGGTTCTGGCCGCCAAAGAGCTTCTCGGCGTTTGTCTCATTTTCGGTGAAGAGGAGTTCGGGTTTCCCTTCGCAAATAAGCCAGCGCTGTCCGTAAGTTTTGTGCTCGACTCCGATCACCTCTGATCCTCGTACGCCGTGTTCCTCGGGAATGCTGAGCGGTTCGATGGCGCGCAGAACAGGCCGATAGTCGTCTCCGCCCCACGCCCAGGTGTTGCGGAACCAAATCGTCGGCAGGACCGACAGGTCTGCTTCGGCGGGACCTCTGTTAATTGTTGTGATTTTGATTAGTATGTCTTCGGGACTCGTCTTTGCGTACTCGGTGAAGACATCGAAGTAGCGGTTTTCTTCAAAAACGCCGGTATCGAGCAGCTCATACTCGGGATCGTTTCGACTCCTGCGGCGATTTTCTTCCAGGAGTTTGCGGTACGGAAATTCCTCTTGCGGGTACTTATACACGGCCTTCATGTAGGAGTGCGTGGGGGTCGAATCAAGATAGGAGTAATACTCTTTGACGTCTTCCGCGTGATTGCCTTCGTTGGCGGAGAGTCCAAAGAGGCGCTCTTTCAGGATTGGATCCCGGCCGTTCCACAAAGCAAGGGCAAAGCACACCCGCTGATGCCGGTCGGAAATGCCCATGATTCCGTCTTCGCCCCAGCGATAGGCGCGCGAACGCGCGTGATCGTGCGGGAAGAAATCCCAGGCCTCCCCGTTCGGGCTGTAGTCTTCGCGGACGGTGCCCCACTGCCGCTCGGACAGGTATGGTCCCCAGCGGTTCCAATGAGCGGTGCGCAGGCGTGATTCTTCGACGCGTTTTTCTTCAGCGTTCATACTCGTGGAGTGAGGAGAGGGGGGCAAATCAGTCCTGGCTCTGCACGAGCGGCAGTTGAGAAGTCAGCTGCACGTCGATCATCATGCTGATGCGCCGGTCCAGCTGAAAAAACGTGGCCGCTTTCCTTGCCGGCAGCACCTTGCGAACGATTGGCACATATTTCTGACGAAGCTGCGCCGCCTCGATGTCTGTGTCGAGCCAACGGCGAACTAAACTGTCTGCCTGCTCCTCGGTCATAGTTCCGTATTCATTGGCATATTCCTCGACCAGAGCTGCTCGCATCGCGGTGATCTTGTCGAAGGTCGCGGAATATTGCTCGTAAAGCGGCCAGAACTGGGTCGCTTCGCCCTCAGTGAGAGTAAGGTTCGTGGATATGAAGTCCTTCTTGATGGAGTGAATGTCTTTGCGCAGCAGCGCCATGTGCAGGTCCAGGAACGCATCGGCGCTGTTGTCGGTCGTAACAGCAGATTGCGAAGTTCTGTCTTGGGCGATGCCTTTTGGAGTTTCGAACGCATATAACCAGGAAAACGCGAGCACAGCAAATGTGAGTTTCTTCACCATAATCCCTGTCCTCTGGTCGCCGGTCGGTTTTAGACGACTGCGCAGCCTGGCGCAGACCCCTGGCGCCGTCGGCCCTTGTTGCAACCAGGTTGCCAACCGGGCTGCAGGAATGCGGCTGCGAAACGCTAAGCCCAGAGGCACTTAGGCGGGCGAGAATTCGATCTCTCAACAAGTGAAAGCCCCGCCGCCAAGCGTTCAGCGATTTTGCTAAGCGGTTGACACGCCCTCGGAGGCGCTCTGTTCGTCCCGTCACTGTCTTCTCGCGGCGTCCCGGTCGCGCAGTCGTTCGACGAAAAACTCGGCTCGGCTATGATTGTTGGCAGATGCTTGACGCGAGAGTCGAGATCTTCACGCCGGAACGGGGCCACGACTTCGGGTGTTCCTCCCATTCGCTTTATCCGGTTTCATTTTCAGCGATTTACCGCCACCTACACTCTGGCCTGATTGGAAGGCCCGGTGCATAAGCAGCCACGGAAAATTTGCGCCGAGGCGCAACCGCGCGATCATGGGCAAAGAAAAATCTGGATTCAGAGCCTGGAGAGAGCGCGGGCTGGTTTCCTTTCTTCGAAGAAACCGTTAGGAGGAGCGTTGTCGAATCGGCTGACAGGCAAAGTAGTCGCCGTAACCGGAGGCGATCAAGGAATTGGGCGCGCGATCGCGGAGCGAATGGCCCAGGAAGGGGCCGACGTCGCGATCTGCTATCGAAAAAACAAACAAGGGGCGGATGAAGTGGTAGGCAAAATCAATGCCGCGAACCGTCGTGGCGCTGCCTTTCAAGCGGACGTCGGAAAGGTTTCCGACGGCCAGAGATTCATCAATGAGGCTACGGCGGCCCTGGGCAAGATCGACATCCTCGTGAACAATGCTGGTTTGGAAAAAAGGGCGGATTTCTGGGATGTGTCGGAAGACGACTTCGACGCCGTTCTGAACGTCAACCTGAAAGGCATGTTCTTTGTGACGCAGGCGGTCGTACGCCATCTTCGCCAAACTGGGCGCCCGGGAAAGATCATCAATATTAGTTCGGTGCACGAAGAACTGCCGTTCCCCCACTTTGCGTCCTATTGCGCAAGCAAAGGAGGGATCAAGATGTTGACGAGAAACCTGGCAATTGAGCTCGCTCCGAGCAAAATCACGATTAACTCGATTGCTCCCGGCGCGATCGAAACGCCCATCAATACAAAGCTGTTGCACGATCCAGTCAAGCTCAAGGACTTGCTCGAGAACATCCCTCTCGGGAGGCTCGGGACACCGGAAGACGTCGCCGGTTTGGCCGGTTTCCTGGCTTCGGGAGATTCCGACTACGTGACAGGGTCCACGTTTTTCGTCGACGGCGGTCTGTTGTGGAACTACCAGGAGCAGTAGCCCAAATCCAATTGGGCGGGAGACACCAGGAAAGGACTTCAGCATGGCATCGAAAAATGAGCCGGCAGCACAGCCGATCCGGATGGTGATCGCGGATGTGGATGGAACGCTCGTCACGCAGGAGAAGGTGCTGACAGAGCGCGCAGCCAGCGCCGTCTCGCATCTGCGGCAAGCGGGAATCGAATTCAGCATTACGAGCGGGCGGCCTCCGCGGGGGATGGCCATGCTCATCGATCCGTTGAAGCTCAGCCAGCCGATGGCGGCATTCAACGGCGGAGTGCTAATCCAGCCGGACTTGGCAACCGTCGTCGACCAGAAGCTGCTGCCGCCCGGAGTGCCAGAGCAGGTTATAAAGGCCATCGAAGACCATGGTCTGGACGTCTGGCTATACACGGACACCGGATGGTTCGTGCAAGATCCGGGCGCAGCTCACGTCGCGCGCGAGCAGTGGACCGTCAAGTTTCCCCCAACCGTGGTCAAGACATTCGAGGGGCTCCTCGGCCGCGTGGCGAAGATTGTCGGCGTCGGCGACGACTACGACCGCGTGGCCAAGTGCGAAAAGGATGTTCAGCAAGCCGGCGGTGAACATGTTTCCGCAGCCCGCTCCCAGCCCTACTACCTCGATGTGACGCATCCGCAGGCGAACAAAGGCGGAGTCGTGCTCGCGATGTCGAAGCTGCTGAACATTCCGGCGGCAGAAATCGCGACGATCGGAGACATGCCGAATGACGTTCTGATGTTCGAGAAGAGCGGGGTGAGCATTGCGATGGGGAACGCCAGCCGCGAAGTTCAGGCCTCCGCGACCTACGTCACTTCCACGAACGAAGACGAGGGATTTGCCAAGGCGATCGAGGAGTTTGTTTTGAACACGCGCGCCGCACGGGCGTGAACACGTTCGGCCGGAAGAGAATCTCCAGCCCGAATTGCTTGGAAAGCTGAGGCGAGGAACAATGGCAACTCGAGAGATTCCCGGCAGTTCCGCGGCGGCGGCGAATATTCCGCCTGCCGCGGTGGCGCGGAATTACTTTAGGCCGCTGTCGGTGGTCACCACGTTGTTCTTCATATGGGGATTTCTGACTTCCCTGAATGACATTCTGGTGCCCCACTTGAAATCGATTTTTGACCTGAGCTACGCGCAAGTCATGCTCGTCCAGTTTTCGTTCTTCTCAGCGTACTTTCTATTTTCCGTCCCGTGGTCGAAGGTTGTGAATACGATCGGTTATCAGAAAACCATGGTGGTCGGTTTGCTGATGATGGCTTGCGGGGCCTTCCTTTTTGTACCGGCCGCGTCCGCTGTTTCCTACCCGCTCTTCCTAACGGCGCTGCTCGTTCTAGCCGCCGGAATTACCGGTCTTCAGGTCTCGGCCAATCCCTACGTGGACTTGCTGGGCAAGCCCGAAACCGCCTCCAGCCGCTTGGACTTGACGCAGGCTTTCAACTCTCTTGGGACCACGCTCGCCCCGAAAATCGGAGGCCTGCTGATCCTGAGCGCCGCGCCGTTAGCGATAGAAGAGGTGCGGCGGTTATCACCGGGCGCTCTGCACGCTTACCAGGCGCAACAGGCGGCCTCGGTCAAGATGCCTTACACGGTGATCAGTGTTGCCCTTGTGTTGCTGGCGATTTTGATCGGCGCGTTCACGCTGCCGAAAATCGAAACGGCAGAGTCCCGTCCCGGAGAAAAGATTGTCGATTCGATATGGAAACACCCCAATCTTATCCTCGGCGCGATTGGCATCTTCGCGTATGTGGGTGCGGAAGTTTCCATCGGAAGTTTTCTGGTGAACTATTTCAATTTGCCCGAGATCGCGGGCCTTTCCGTCAGGTCCGCGGCAGGCTTCGTTTCGTTTTATTGGGCCGGCTCCATGATCGGGCGCTTTCTCGGTGCGGAACTTCTGCGGCGAATCAAGGCCGGTCGTCTGCTGGCCCTGTGCGCCATCTGTGCGGCAGCCCTGGTTGCAACCTCGATGGGCACGGGGGGACGCACGGCGATGGGGAGCATTCTCGCCGTTGGGCTCTTCAACTCGATCATGTTCCCGACGATCTTCAGTCTCGGCGTCGCCGAACTCGGGCCTCTGACGGGAAATGGATCCGGCCTCCTGAACATGGCCATCGTAGGCGGCGCAATCCTGCCACTAGTCCAGGGTGTGATTGCGGACCAAATGGGCCTTCACCACGCATTCTTTATTCCTGTAATTTGCTACCTGTTTATCCTCTTTTACGGGCTGAGCGGCTCCAAGCCGAACAGCGAACGGTACGCGAAAGCTTAAAACGCCCCAGCGACTAGCCTCCGTCCTATCGCCTTAAAGAAAAGGGATTGCCCAGCGCCGCGATCTGCGGTGCCGGGTCAGTTTCTTTGTTGGCTTAGCCTAAGGTCCAGACACCCCGCTCTTCGTCACTCAACGACGCCGACCCCGCGGAGTCATGACGCACTGAGTCATGGGGCGATTTTGTTCGCGACCAAATCGCCATCCGTCACGTCCGCCGAGAGAACGGGCCCTTTACCTGCCGCAGCTGCTCATATTTCTGCGCCCGACCCCGCGAAATCAGCCGAGAGGATCAGAGAGCGACAGCAACCATACGAATTGCTTGCCGTGCTCGGCGGATTCAGCTCGCGACTGCCGCTTGATCTGGTTGCAACTGCGCTATTTTTTCGAGTATACGGTTGACGATTTTCTCACTGCGAAGAGAACCGACGGGTTGCAGATCGTCTTTGCTCTTGACGACGGGCAACCAGCCGATGCCGTGATCGAGCATGGTGGCGAAGGCCACGAATGCGGAATCCTCGAGCGTTACGTAGGCCGGATTCGCGACCAGAAAATCAGTTAGCTTCCGACGGGTGACGTCACCCCGGCTTTCCAGCGGAATCACCGCGATCCGGGCAAAAATTTGGTTGATGTCGTCACGGTTCAAAGTCCCCCAAAGGCGGTGCTTTTCGTCGACCACCACCAGGCGGCCGGTGGGGCTCTCTTCGAGGGTTTTTAAAGCGTCCGCGTAAATCACTTCGGTACTGAGGACCTCGGCAGGCAGAGGATCGATGAGAGAGTTGAGCGATTCACGTTCCAAGATAGGCTTGACCATCGGCACGCGGCGCCAAATATCGCCGGAGTTGCGGGCGAACGCCTTCAAGAGCAGGTCTCCCAGCGGTGCGAAGGAGCCAGTAAACTGCGAGAAGAGGGCGCTGCCGACTTGCTGAAGCCGCACAGCGGTGCGCGCTCGAATGCTCGTTTCGTGCGGACGATTTCCGAGGAGGGCGCCTTCGCCAAAGAAGTCGCCTTTATTCAAGAGTGCAAGAACCGTTGTTTCCGATGTCACTGGGTCTCTCTGAAGGACTTCCACCTGGCCTTCGACGATGACGCTGAAGACGCGCGCCGGGTCGCCCTGGTGGTGAATGAAATCGCCGGACCGGAAGTACGCGTGCGTGACCTGCTGGGCCGTGTCGGTATTGAGAAAGCTGAGATCGCGAGGAAAAAGCACGTCCCAGGCCCAGTCCAGCGCAACCTTGATTCTGCGAGACCACGTCGGGAGCTTCAAAAGATAGACTCCGCGCCACATTACCCAGGCGGGGAAACCGGAGACGTGCACACCGAACATTTCCGCGACCGCCTGGTAGCCGCCGATGGAACATAGCTGGCCAAGCGCCTTGAAGCGGAAGGGTTGCGTGGGCTCTCCTTTCAGAATTCGCACAAGGTTGAGCGCCGCTTGTCGGCCTTCGCGTTCCGCGAATTGGGCAGTGGTCGCCGCGGGTTTGTTATCGTAGGAATTGACGATGTAGGCGCAATCGCCTACAGCCCACGCGTTCGTCTGCCCTTCAATTCGCATTTCGGGTGTGGTGCGGATGCGTCCCCGCTCTTTGGGCACGTCAAGGTTTTGAACCAAGGGTGAGACTGCCGTTCCGATCGTGCAGACAATCGTGCCGCCCTTCAGCATCCGCCCTCCATCGAGTTCGACACCCTCGTGCGTTGCCGCGACCGCGCGGGTATTCAAGAGCACGGTAATGCCCGCTTTCTCCATCTTCTTTTTGGCGAATTCCCGGAGCGTCGGTACTACTTCAGGCAGGACCTGGTCCTGAGAATGAACCACCGTGACGACAACATCTTCTTCACGAAAGTTCCGGTAAAAACGTGTGCTGCTGCGAACCAGCTCATTGACTTCGCCGGCCACCTCTGTGCCGCTGAAGCCGGCTCCTACAATGATGAAGTTCAGGTGCCACCGGCGACGGTCGGGATCGCCGGCAGCCTCCGCATACTCCATTTGCTGAACGATGTGTTGTCGAAGATCGATGGCATCGCTCATAACCTTGAATGCAAATGCGTGCTCGCTCATTCCGGGAATGATGCCCAGGTTGCTCTCCGCACCGCAGGCGATGACGATGTGATCGTACTGGAGGCGTGACAGGTTTCCGCTATCGTCGCTAAACGCAATTTCCGAAGAGTGCAGGTCTATGCTCTGCACACGCTCGGTGCGACATTCGACCCCCGGGAGCATTTGGCGCAGCGGGGCGGCCGCTGCATCCACGTTGATGGAAGCGCCCGCGACGTCCGCGAGGAGGGGATGAAAGACCATGTGGTTTTCTTTGTTGAACAGACAAATCTCGCACTCGGAAGCGCGCAGTTGCCCGCGAAGAGTTTCTGCGAACTTTACCGCGCCAAATCCGCCTCCGACGATGCCTACTTTGATTGGCTTCACGTTGTTTCTCCTATGATCCCGCCAATTCGGAAACCGGCTTCCTTGCGGGAGCCAGCTCGACCCAGCGGCAATGTCTAAGAATTTTTGCGATCCATGATCTGCCCGCGCTCGTGAGACCTACTCCTGAAGTGGATCCGCCGGCGGCGCGATGCCCAGCCGTTTCATTTTGTAAAACAAGGTCGTGCGCTTTAAACCGAGTCTCGCGGCTGCGCCCCGCGGACCACCGAGCTTCCAATTGGCCCGCTGGCATGCGGCCAGAATTTCCTGCCGTACCGTGTCCTCAAGCGTGGGATTCGCGATCGGGGCGGATACCGGCTCGCACGGTTCAAGAGGCGCCGGTTCGAACACCCCGTCATTGGAAAGGATTACGCCGCGCGCCACGTAGTTCTGCAGCTCTCGAATATTTCCGGGCCACGGATAGCGAACAAGCGCTCGCATGACTTCAGGAGGGATGGTCTTGATCGTTTTGCCCATGGAGTCCGAGAAGTGCGCTACGAAGTGCCTTACGAACTGAGGGATGTCCCCTTTTCGTTCGCGCAACGGCGGCAAGGCGATCGGAAAAATGTTTAGCCGGTAGTACAAATCCTGGCGGAACTCCTGTTCGCGAACCACCTGAAGCAGGTCGCGATTCGTTGCCGCCACCACCCGGACGTCCACCCGCGTGGTGCGCGTGCTGCCGACCGGTTCGAACTCCCGCTCCTGAAGGACACGCAGCAGCTTCGGCTGAAGTTCCAAAGGCAGGTCCGCGATCTCGTCCAAAAACAAGGTGCCGCGATCCGCCAGCTTGAACCGTCCAACGTGCGAATTGATCGCGCCAGTGAAGGCGCCGCGTTCGTGTCCGAAAAGCTCACTCTCGAGCAGACCTGCAGGCATGGCTGCGCAGTTCACCTTGACCAGATTCCTCGCCCGGCGGGGGCTCAGCTCGTGAATGGCGCGGGCGACAACTTCCTTGCCTGTCCCGGTCTCGCCTGTGATCAAGACCGTAGCGTTCGTGGGTGCAACCGCCTCCACCTTAGCGAGAGCCAAGCGCAAACCGCCAAGGCGCCCCACGATGCTGTCAGCAAAGGATGCCGATACAGGTTCGGGTTCGTCGGAAATAGGTTGATGACGATGGTAGGGACTTGTTGGGGCTGTACCGATTTCCTGGTATCCCTCAGCGTCGGTAACGAAACTAGGTGCGGAACTCATGTTTCAGTCCTCCAGTCGGTTTCACGCATGGGCTCAAACCTGCGGTGAGCCGTTGGTGGTGGCGGCGCGCGTGCTTCCTTGGCCGTTTGCGTTTGCTGCGGTGCGCATTTGCGTGTGACTACTGCTGCCAGCCTCCGCCGAGGGCCCGGTAAAGCTGCACGAGGCTTTGATATTCACTGCCGCGGGCCTGCGCGAGGGTTAGTTCCGCGGAGTAGAGCGATCTCTGGCCATCCAAGACTTCGAGATAAGTCGTGGTGCCTCCCTGATAGCGCATGTTGGAAAGACGGACAGACTCCTGCAGGTCGGTAACGGTGTCTTCCTGGCGAACTCGGACCTCGTGAAGTTTTTGGTAACCAATCAGCGCATCCGATACCTCTCCAAACGCGTTCTGAATGGCTTGGCGGTATGCGAGTAACGCCTGCTGGTGCTGCGATTCGGCCAGGCGCAGATTCCCGCGAAGAGCGCCTCCCGTGAAAATCGGCTGACTGACTTGGGCGCCATAGGACCAGACGCCTAACTGCGAGCTCATCAGGCTCGAGAAAGCGCTGCTACGCCCGAAGGCCCCGCCGCCGGAGCCGGTCAAAGAGATTTCTGGGAAGAACTCTGCCTTGGCAACCCCTATTTCAGCGTTTGCCGAGACCAGGACCTGCTCGGCCTCACGAATGTCGGGCCGGCGCTCGATCAGCAAGGAAGGCAGGCCTGCGGGCACTTCGGGAGGAAGCGGCTGTTCGACCAGCGGTCGTCCGCGGGAAATCGCCTGAGGGTAATTGCCGAGAAGGATACTGATCGCATCTTCTTCCTGTGCGATCTCTCTCTCAAGATCGGGAACCGTGGCGTTTGCGGTATCAAGGACTTGCTGGGCCTGAAGCACGTCAAGCTTCGTGGCCACGCCGTGATCGACCCGAAACTGAGTCAGTTTGACGGAGTTTTGTTGCGTCTTCACGGTGTCCTGCGTGATTTGGAGCTGCAGGTCCAGCTCCAGGAGCGTGAAATAGTCGCTCGCGACGTCGCTCACGAGCGTTAGGATCACCGTCTGACGCGCATCCTCCGTTGCGAGGAGAGCGGCGCGCGATGCTTCGGTCGCGCGGCGCAGCTTGCCGAACAAATCCAGCTGAAAAGCCGCGTCAGCGGTAAGATTCAAAAAGTTGGACTTGGTTTGGAAATTACCCTCTTTTCCGCCGCTGAAATTGCCGCTGCCCTGCACTTGCGGGAAAAGACTCGACCGCGTTATCGCAACCTCAGCGCGGCCGGCGTTGATCCGCTCCGTCGCAATTTGTAAGTCGTAGTTCTGCTTGAGTGCCGTCCGAATGAGTTCCTGTAGTTGAGTGTCCTCGAAGACCTGCCACCATGGAAGGTCCGCGTAGGACGCGGCCTGACCCTGGACCTGCTTGTTGTCGCTAAGATCGCGAAAGGCGGCAGGCGTCTGGATGGCGGGCTTGTGATAGTTTGGTCCGACCATGCACCCGCTCATCAAACTCCATGCCAGCGCGGCAGCCGTGATTAGGCCCAATTTCTTCATGACGCGAATCTTCATACCGATGTAAGTCACGCGGGGGGCCATGTCAGTCTCCCTCCGCCGGCTCTGGCGCCGCCGGCAACGCCGGGGAAACCTGCTCCCCGCGTGCGCCTGACCATTTCTCCACCATGTAGAAGACGGCCGGCACGAAAAAGATTCCGATCCCGGTTGCGGCGAGCATGCCGCCGATGACCGTCGTGCCCATGATCTGGCGGGCCACCGATCCCGCGCCGCTTGCGGTCCACAGCGGCACACAACCAAGGATGAACGCAAACGACGTCATCAGGATCGGCCTCAAGCGGAGCCGGGCGCCTTCGAGCGCAGCATCCGCGGGCGACCTGCCTTTTTCGTATTCATCCTTGGCGAACTCGACGATCAGGATGGCGTTTTTAGCCGCCAAGCCGATCAGCATGACCAGCCCGATTTGCGAGTAGACATCGCCCTCGATCTGGACCAGGTACGGCGGAAGGAAGACGCCGGTCAGCACGCGGCGCAACCACAGGACGGCAAAGGCGCCGAAGATCGCAACCGGGGTGCTGAGCAGTACGCTGAACGGCAGCGACCAGCTTTCATACAACGCCGCTAGAATCAGGAAGACGAACAAGAGGGAAAGTCCGAAAATCGCGGCGGGCGGCACTCCCTCACGCGCTTTCTGCTCCTGAAAAGAGATTCCCGAGTAGTCGAAACCCATTTCGCGAGGCATGGTCTGTTTGAAGACATCTTCGAGGGCCGCCGTGGCCTGGTCAGCACTGTAGCCGGGCGCCGCGCTTCCGTTGATTTGTGCCGAGCGGTATTCATCGAAGCGCAGACTAAATTCCGGGCCGACGCGCGGCGTGACGGTCGTCAGCGAGGAGAGGGGAACGTTCTCGCCGTTTTTGTTGCGCACGTAGAACTGTCCGACGTTTTCCGCTTTGGCCCGATCCTCGCCTTCCGCTTCGATGTACACCTGCCACTGGCGTCCGAAGCGGTTGAAATAGTTGATGAAGTAGCCGCCCATGAAGGCCTGAATGGTGCGGTACACATCGTTGAGAGTTACGCCTTGTTTCAAGACCTTGTCGCGGTCCACGTTCACAAATTGCTGCGGCACGCTGGACAAGAAAGTTGTGCTGAGGCTGGCGATCTCCGGCCGCTTTCGGGCAGCATCGAGGAAAATGCCCAAGTTTCTGGCAAGGAACTGAATATCACCGCCGGAACGATCCTCAAGAATAAAGGTAAAGCCCCCGGCAGTCCCCACACCCGGAATGGCCGGCGGGGAAAACGCGAAGGCCACTGCGGCGGGCAGCTTGCTCAACTGCTGGTTCAGATGTGCTTTGAGCGTTTGGAATTGCTCGGCTCGGCTGGTGCGCTGATCCCACAGTTTGAAGTTCACAAAAAATGTGGCGTTATAAGTGGTGCGAACAAAGCTCAGCAAACTGAAGCCTACAAAACACGTCGAGTCTTCGACCCCCGGAGTATCCATGATGATTTTTTCGACTTGGTCCACCACGGCACGGGTCCGCTCCAGCGACGCGCCGCTAGGCAGTTGAACGTTGACGTAGGCATAGCCCTGGTCTTCGTCGGGAAGGAAGCTGGTTGGGAGGCGATTCGCAAAGAAGCCGCCCGCTGCAGCAAAAACCACAAGCAACAGGATTACGACCGCGGTCTTTTTGACCAGTACGCCGCTCCAACTCACATAACCATTTGTGGCTCTGTCGAAGACGCGGTTGAACCCATCGAAAAATCTCCTCAGGAGGCCGGTGCTCGGCTTCTTTGGTCTCAGCAGCAGGGCCGCGAGCGCCGGACTCAGAGTCAGCGCATTGAAGGCGGAAAGCAGTACGGAAATCGCGATCGTGACGGCGAATTGCTGGTAGAGCTTTCCCGTGATGCCGGGAATGAATGCGGTGGGCACAAACACGGCGGAAAGGACCAGCGCGATGCCCACCACCGGGCCGGAAAGCTCCTCCATCGCCTTAAGGGCCGCGTCCTTCGGCGCCATGCCCTCTTCTATGTGGCGTTCGACGCCCTCGACAACGACGATGGCGTCGTCCACCACCAAACCAATCGCCAGCACCAGGCCAAAAAGCGAAAGAGTGTTAATCGAGAATCCGAACAATGGGAAAAGAACGAAGGTGCCCACCAACGAGACGGGTACGGCAAGGAGTGGAATCAGGGTTGCGCGAAAACCCTGCAGGAAGATGTAAACCACGAGGATCACCAGGGCGAGCGCAATCACCAGCGTGAGCACAATCTCCTTGATACCTTCAGTGACGGCGCGGGTCGTGTCCAGGGCGACGACGAAGTCCAGATCGTCCGGGAACCGTTGCCTCATCTGGCTCATTAACTTCCGCGCCGCGGCGGCGGCGTCGACGGCATTCGAGCCGGGGAGTTGGTAAAGGGCCAGTACCGCGCTGGGCTTGCCGTTGAAACGGCCCGCGACACTGTAGTCCTGAGAGCCCAACTCAATTCGCGCCACATCTCGCACGCGAACGGTGCCGCCATCCGGCGTCTCGCGCACGACGATCGCGCCGAACTCTTCCGGCGACACGAGCCGGCTTTGGGCGAGAACCGCATAGGTAAATTCCGTGCCCTTGGGAGCGGGGTCGCCGCCCACTTTCCCCGCCGGGTTGACCGTGTTTTGGGCCTGGGCAGCGCTGATGATGTCCGGAACGGTAACGCCGAGCTTCGCCAATTGATCGGGCTTCACCCACATGCGCATCGCGTATTGGCCGGCTCCGAACACCTGAACGTTTCCGATACCAGGGGAGCGGAGCATGGGGTCGACGAGGTTGATGTACGCATAGTTGGCTAGAAATGTCGCGTCGTAGGTGCCGTGCGGCGAGTAAATATCAAGCAGCATCAACGGCGCAGTCACCGACTTGCGGACAGTTATTCCGTAATTGTTGACGTCCACAGGGAGCTGAGAGGCGGCTTGTGTCTCGCGCGACTGTGCGAGGATAAAGTCGTTGTTCGGATCCGTTTTCGCGTCGAAGTCAACGACGAGGCTGGTGCTTGAGCCCCCCGTGGAGTTCAGCGAATACATATAATTCATGTTGTCGACTCCGCTCATTTGTTGTTCGAGCGGGGTGGCCACGGATTGTTCGAGGGTCTGCGCGTCGGCCCCAACGTAGGTGGCATTGATCTGAATTTCAGGGGGGGCGATGTTCGGGAACTGGGCGACAGGCAGACTCAGAATGGTGAGCGAGCCTACCAGCACCAAAACGATCGAGATGACCATCGCGACGATGGGACGGTTGATGAAGAACTTTGACATAAGATCACCTCACCGTCCCTTCTGCTGCAAACGGCTTGGCGTTCACGCGCACACCCTGACGCACCTTCTGAATCCCTTCGGCGACGATGCTTTCGCCGGGCTTCAGGCCCTGAGTGATGATCCATTCGGAACCGACGCGGTCACCGACCGTTACGGTGAGAATGTTCACTTTGCTGTCTCCGTCGACAGCGGCGACCTGGTAATTGCCCTGGAGTTCTGATACCGCGCGTTGCGGCACCAAGAGTCCTCCGCGTTCGACGCGGATGACCGCGCGAACCCTGGCGTAACCCCCGGGCCTCAAAATGTTTCCGGGATTCGGAAATAGTCCCGCGATCCGAATTGCTCCCGTGCCCTCATTTACCTGCCGGTCCGCAAAATAAAACGTGCCTGTGTGGGGATAGGTTGAGCCATCTGCCAAAATCAGCTCGAGGCGCAAATTCTTGTCGGCCTCCTGACGACTCGACTCAGTGGGGAACCGCCTTCGCCACTCCAGGTATTGGGGTTCACTGACGGTGAAATAAACCTTCACTGGGTCCAGCGTCGAAACCGAGGTGACGGGCCCGCTGCCTGCGCTGACTAACGCCCCTACTTGAAGCTGGGCTTGTCCAGCGATGCCGTCGATGGGAGCAATGAGCCGGGTGAAATCGAGATTGATCTTTGCGGTTTCAAGAGCCGCCTCAGAGGTCCGGATCTGCGCCTTAGCTGTCTCCACAGTGGCTTGAGCCGCAAGATTGTTTTGAACGGCGTTATCGAGATCCTGTTGGCTGGCGGCCTGTTCGCGCGCCAGAGGGGCGTAACGGTTCACGTCCAGTTCAGTTCTCCCTTGCACTGCCTGGGCGTTGGCGAGCGCAGCCTTGGCCTGAGCCAATTGACCGTCCGCTTGGTCGACCGCTGCCTGGAAGGGGCGCGAATCAATTTGGAAAAGCAGCTGACCCTTCTTAACGAATGCGCCTTCCTGGTAGCCCTGTTGGAGGAGGTAGCCAGTCACTTGTGCGCGAACGTCGGCATTCACGAGGCCGTCAAGCGTGCCGATCCATTCACCGTAGATCGGAATATCTTCCTGTTGGACTTTCACGACCTCCACGTCTAGTGAAGGACCAGCCTGAGCTCCGGGAGCTGGCTTTGGACGTGTCGCCCAAACGATGGAGGCGACCACGATCAAACAGATAGCAGCAGCGATCCAAATTTTGTATTTCCAAAAGGCACTCATCTCGTCACCCCTGTCCGGTCGGCAGCGCGTGCTGAACTGCCTCCTTATCGCTTTCGGTATCGAAAGCCGTGCGCGAAGCACGTGCTTCGTGCATTAGTTTGACGGTCTGATCTCGAATGGCAAAGCGGATTTTACTCGCCCTGCTGGAAATCGATGGGTTCTCCAAGGCTATCGTGCCTCCCACCGGTGCCTCTTATCGCCGCTTACTATAGGAGATCAGACCGACGGACACATCCCGCGATGGAATGGTTTTTGGGTACCACGCGAGGAGTGACTCCGGATACCACTTTCGGTTGGCCCGAGCGGCACCTACACAGGCGAGTTTTGAGATGCCAATGGCTTGACGGCGCCGCCAACGCGCTGACGAGAGGAGCGCTCCCCCCACCTTACCTGGGGTGCGTCCACTTGCGCCGGAAGCGCCAGCAGCCAAAGAAGATAAGCGGACGCGATGTGAGGCGTGGGTCAAGTGGAACACCAGGTGCAATGGGGAAAGCGGGTCGCGTCGCGACGTGAAACGCAGCCGTGCGCCGCGGCGCTTATAGAGGACACAACAGATTGGTCATGCTGTGACAGCACTCAGAGAGGGCGCGCTGCTAAAGAAAATGATTGTCAGGGCTAAGAGCAAGATGGATTTCGGTGCGGTCGCCCGCCGGGCGGGGAGTGTCCTTGTTCTCCTGCTCGGAGTACTCTGTGCGACGGGGTTGTGGGCCGCCAACCCTCCGCGCAGCAATCCGGTTCCGAGCATCTTTGATCCGCGTTCCGCGCCTGCCGACTCGATCAATCGCAATGCGGACTTCGTCCTCGCGATCTGCGCGGTGATCTTTGTGGTTGTCGGCACATTGTTAATCTACGCCGTCGTGAAGTTCCGGGCATCGAGGGGCAATTCTGACCGCGAGCCCGCTCAAGTGTACGGGAGTACGCAAATTGAAACGGCGTGGACCGTCATTCCGATCCTCATCGTGGTCGTCTTGTTTCTCGCTTCGGCGCGGGAGATTCACTCCGTTCAGGATGCCGTCCGGCCCACGAGCGCCGTAGAAGTCACGGTTATTGGGCATCAGTTTTGGTGGGAGTTTCGATATCCGGCGTTTGGTATCGTCACCGCGAACGAGCTTCACATTCCTCTCAGCGATCCAACACATCCAAAGCCCACGTTCTTGAAGTTGCTGTCCGCTGACACGGATCACAGCTTTTGGATTCCTCAACTTTCGGGAAAGACGGACTTGATTCCAAATCGTGTGAACGCGGCGTGGATAGAGCCGCACGAAACAGGCGTGTTTCTCGGCCAGTGCGCGCAATACTGCGGCACGCAGCACGCGAAGATGCTCTTGCGGGTTTCGGTGGACAGCGCCGAAGAATTTGACGCTTGGGTTCAGGCTCAAAGACAGCCTGCGAATCAGGATGAAAAAGAAGCCGCCGGGAGGCGCGTCTTTGAGACGACGGCTTGCTTGAATTGTCACGCCGTCGGCGGCACCAACGGTACGGGGCGCTTTGGTCCGGATCTGACGCACCTGATGAGCCGGAGCACGATTGCGGCGGGAGCCGCGGAGAATACCCCGGAAAACCTGCGCTTGTGGATTCAAAACCCGGACGCAATTAAACCCGGCTCGCTGATGCCGGCCATGAAACTGAGTGACGATGAGCTGGACGCGCTCGTGCGCTATCTCGAGACGCTGCGCTAGCTGGGGAACCTGGAGACGAGTATGGCATCGGATGCAATGGTCCTTGGAAACACGGCGCCGGCCAGCCGGACCTGGACCGAAGTTGTGCACGAATGGGTCACCACCGTAGATCACAAACGGCTGGGCATTCTTTACATCGCCTATGCGCTTGTCTTTCTATTGATAGCCGGCGTCGAAGCCGTCATCATTCGCATTCAGTTGATGTACCCACACTTCAACTTTGTGTCTCCGCAGGTCTTCAACCGCATGTTCACGATGCATGGCACGACCATGATTTTCTTTGTGGCTATGCCGGTTCTGTTCGGCTTCGTGAACTATCTTGTGCCCCTGATGATTGGCGCGCGGGACATGGCTTTTCCACGCCTTAATGCCTTCAGCTTCTGGTTGATGGCATTCGGCGGATTCCTTCTTTACTTCAGTTTTCTTGGCGGAAACGGGCTGTACGGCGCTGGCACCGCGCCGGACGTGGGATGGTGGGCGTACGCTCCCCTGACCTCGCGTGCATTCTCGCCGGGGCACAGCTCGGATTACTGGACGATTGCGCTGCTGGTTTCTGGATTTGGGAGCGTCGGGACCGCGGTCAACTTCATCGCCACCATTCTTTGTATGCGGTGCCCGGGGATGAAGCTAAGCCGAATGCCACTGCTGGCTTGGATGAATCTTGTGATGGCGGGCATGGTACTCATCGCCATCACTCCCTTAACGGCCGCGCAACTTATGTTGCTTGTCGACCGCTATCTAGGCGGACACTTTTTCGACACGCAGGCGGGCGGTTCCGCGGCAATCTGGATGCATTTCTTCTGGATCTTCGGTCATCCGGAAGTGTACATCCTGATCATTCCTTCCTTTGCTTTTATATCGGAAATCGTTCCGGTATTTTCCCGGAAACCCATTTTCGGGTACCCGGTGATGGTTGCTGCCACGGTATGTATTGGCTTTGTGAGCATGAGTGTGTGGGCGCACCACATGTTCACCATCGGGATGAATTCCTATGCCAACAGCTTTTTCACGATCACGTCGATGGTTGTGGGAATTCCCACCGGTATCAAGATCTTCAATTGGCTCGGAACGATGTGGGGCGGAAAAATTCAATTCAAGACGCCGATGCTCTTCTGTATCGGCTTCCTGTTCCAGTTTCTGATCGCGGGCCTCACGGGCATCATGTTGGCCAGCGCGCCTTTCGATTGGCAGCTTAACAACTCCTATTTTGTCGTAGCGCATTTTCACTACGTGATCGTTGGCGGACTTCTGTTCGCGCTCTTTGCGGCGTTTTATTACTGGTACCCGAAAATAACTGGACGGATGCTCAACGAAACCTTTGGTAAGCTCCACTTTTGGCTGTTTGTGATCGGATTTCACCTGACGTTCGATTTGATGCACATACCCGGATTGCTCGGCATGCCCCGCCGCATTTATACCTACGAGCCCGGCCGCGGTTGGGACACGTTGAATTTCCTCGTCACGATCGGCACATTCGTGCAGGCGGTCGCCATTCTGGTGTTCGTAGGGAATCTTATTTTTTCTTACTTCAAAGGGCCGAAAGCGGGTAACGATCCATGGGACGCGTGGACCCTCGAGTGGTCCGTGAGCTCACCACCTCCTGCCTACAACTTCGCTGAAATCCCGACAGTTTCCAGCCGACGACCCTTGTGGGATCAGAAGCACCCGGAAGATCCGGACAGCAACTATGAATAAAGTGAGCCAGCAATGAGCGCAATCACCACACCGTTCCCTGGAAGAACAGAGGCGCGGAAGCTGCCGTATCGCGGCACGGTCGGCATGGCGAGTCTGATCATTGCCGAGGCGGCAATTTTCACGATTTTCGTCGTGGCCTATCTGTACTACGCCGGGAAGAGCTTATCCGGGCCAACTCCAAACGAAGTTCTTGAAACGCCCATCCTCACTACGATCTGCCTGCTGTCGAGCAGTCTCACTGTCCACTTCGCGGCAAGATTTCTCCGTTCCGGGCGACGCGGCGCATTTCTCGCGCTGTGGTTTCTTACCATCGTTTTGGGCGGCATCTTTCTCGCCGGCACTGGCCAGGAGTGGCATACGCTGATTTATAAGCATGGGCTGACAATTTCCACGAACCTTTTTGGAACCACTTATTACTCGCTCGTTGGTTTGCACGGCTCTCACGTGATCGTGGGCCTGATCATGCTCAGCATCGTATTTCTATTCGGGCTGGCAAACCGCGTCGGACCCGAGCAATCAGCTCGAGTTGAAGTGCTTGCCTTGTACTGGCACTTTGTCGATGCAGTTTGGGTTGTCGTTTTTACGGTGGTGTACGTACTCGCTCGTTGAGGGATGGAAATGGCAGAGATGCAATCCGCCGAAAGCAAAAGTTCCTGGGCTGCCAGCGAAATCGCAATGCCCGCGCCGACGGCGTGGCCGCTTGTTTTGGCCTTTGGTTTTACATTGCTGTTCGCCGGCCTTCTTACAGACGTCTCTGTGACCGTCCTGGGCGCTGTGCTTGCGGCTGCCGGCTGCGTCGGCTGGTTCCGGCAAGTCATTCCTCAGGAGCATGAAGAAGGTGTTGCAGTTGTCCCCGAGAAGGTTGTAGTCCTGACGGACCGCCGTGGCGTCGAGCGTCTTCGCGTGGCGCCCGATCAAGTGCGCGCGTGGCTTCCTGTCCACACCTATCCGGTGTCGGCCGGTGTGAAAGGAGGTTGGGCTGGTGGCATAGCGATGGCTGTCCTGGCCTGCGCCTATGGAGTGCTGAAAGCTGGAAGCGTCTGGTATCCCATCAACTTGCTTGCCGCAACTATCTACGCGCAATCGCTAAGGCTCGGACCTGGAGAACTCAGTTCGTTTCATCTGGACAGTTTCGCTCTTGCCCTGCTGCTCCACGTCATCGGCTCCACGCTTGTTGGGTTGCTTTATGGGGTGATGCTCCCGATGTTCCCGAGACGGCCCATCGTGCTGGGTGGACTCATTGCGCCGGTGCTCTGGTCGGGGTTGCTTTACACGATGATGGGTCTTCTCAATCCGTTGCTGGCGGAGCGCATTGATTGGTGGTGGTTCATGGCTTCGCAGATTGCCTTCGGAGTGGTTGCAGGCATCGTTGTGGTGCGCCAAGAGCGCACGTTGACTCGTGAAAATCTGCCATTCGCCATGCGCGCGGGAATTGAAGCCCCGGGAGTCAGCTTGCCGCATGAGAACGAAGAGGAGCGTCGGTGACCGCAGCTCGCAATTTTTATATGTTCCCCGCGCTTGCCGTGCTGTTTCTGGTGGGTTGCGGCTCGCCGCACGGACAGCCCAGTAGGGATTCGGAGATTTTGGCGCCAAACCAGATTTTGGACTTCGGCACCCTGTACAGCGAGAACTGCGCGGGCTGCCACGGCGCCGAGGGAAAGGGAGGAGCCGCGATCGCGCTCTCCGATCCCGTTTATCTCGCCATCGCAGACGACGCATCGATTCGCAAAGTTCTTGCCTCCGGAGTGCCGGGTACGGCTATGCCCGCCTTTGCGCAGAACGCCGGCGGGATGCTAACGGACAAGCAAATCGATGTGATCGCCGGCGAAATCCGATCGCGATGGAGCCGGCAGGGGATTCTAGCCGGGGCGGTTCCCCCTTCCTACGCCTCGAAATCAACGGGCGACCCCGAGCGAGGCGAGGCCGCCTACAAAATTTATTGCGAATCTTGCCATGGCCCGGCCGGTTGTGGCGGACCGAAGGGTAGCGCCATCACGAACGACTCATTTCTAGCGCTCGTCAGCAATCAGGGATTGCGCACCATGGTGATTGTTGGCCGCCCCGAATTGGGCGCGCCCGACTGGCGTGGAGATGTAGCGGGCAAGCCAATGTCCGACCAGGACGTTACGGACGTGGTCGCATGGCTAACCTCGAAGAGGGTCCCAAACCCTGGGCAGCCATACTCGGCTTCGAATTACGTTCAGCACTAGGAGCTAGATGATGTCGGATGAAAACATGATTTCCCGCCGCGGGCTTCTCATGAAGATGGGAATTCTCTTCAACGGCTTGGTTGCAACCGCTCTTGCTGTGCCGATCGTGCGCTTTCTTCTTTCGTCCGTTACGCGCGGCCGTTCGAACGCCTATCTTTCCTGGGTAGCTCTTGGCCACGTCAGCGAATTTCCGGAAGGCGAAACGAGACTGGCCACCTTTCGGAACCCGTACGTGATGCCGACCGACGGCAAGACGGTTGACACAGCCTGCTGGGTGCGGCGCGTCGCAGGCGATCAGTTCCAAGTTTTCGCGATCAACTGCGCCCACCTCGGTTGTCCCGTTCGATGGTTTCCGCAGTCCGGCTTGTTCATGTGCCCGTGTCACGGCGGCGCGTACTACCGCGATGGTTCGCGGGCCTCGGGTCCCCCGGAGCGCGGGCTTTTTGAATACCCCCATAAGGTGGAGAACGGCCTTGTCACCATCCAGGCCGGTGAGCTGCCCACACCGGGAGCGAGCGCAGCCCTCATTGGAAAGGAACCGCCATGCGCCGCGTGATTGTGCAAATCGGGAATTGGTTCGACCAGCGGTTACAACTGGCCGCTCCTATTCGCGAGACTGCGGAGCATGCCGTGCCGCGAAGCACCGCCAGCTGGTTTTACGTGTTTGGAAGCGCGGCGCTCGTCGTTTTCCTTCTGCAGCTCGTCACTGGAATTCTGCTTGCCCTTGTCTATGTCCCCTCCGCCGCGGACGCGTGGAGCAGTCTACAGTCTCTGAATCACGACGTGACTCTGGGCTGGTTCATCCGCGCGATGCATGGATGGGGTTCGAATTTCATGGTGGCGATCGTCCTCATTCATATGGTTCAAGTGTTTCTTTTTGGAGCTTACAAGTTTCCCCGAGAGCTCACCTGGATCCTGGGAGTATTTCTTCTGTTGATGACGCTCGGTATGGCCTTCAGCGGGCAGGTTCTTCGCTTCGATCAGGACGCGTATTGGGGCCTGGGAATTGGGGCCTCGATCGCCAGTCGAGTCCCAGTCGCGGGGCCCGCGATCGTCAAGTTGATGTTGGGCGGGCCGATCATTGCCGGTGCGACGCTATCGCGATTCTTTGCGCTGCACGTCTTCGTAATTCCGGGGATGCTCATCGGGTTCGTGTGCCTTCATGTCCTGATGGTGGTGAAGCTGGGTATCAATGAATGGCCGATGCCGGGCCGCATCGTGAAGCGGGCGACGTACACAAGCCAATACCACGAGTTGACCAAGAAGGACGGCGCTCCATTTGTGCCCTATGCGGTCTGGAAGGATATGTTCTTCGCGGCGTTCATTCTACTAGCGGTTGCCGCATGTGCTCTGTACTTCGGTCCATTCGGCCCTAGCGGCCGCCCGGACCCGACGATCATCCAAACGGTGCCAAAGCCGGATTACTTCTTTCTGTGGCTGTACGCTTTACTCTCGCTCCTGCCGCCTTCGATGGAAACGCCTGCGCTCCTCATTGGACCTGTAATCGTGATCGGCGCACTGATCCTGCTTCCATTTTTGTCGGGTGAAGGAGAAAAGAGCTGGCGCCGACGACCCATTGCCGTCCTAACGGTCCTACTAGTCGCAATAACGTTGGGAACATTTACGCATCTCGCCGGGTTCACACCCTGGAGTCCGCAAATGAACGCCTGGAGTGGCGATCCTGTGCCCCCGAGATTTCTGCGTGGCACGACCGCGCTTGAGCGGCAGGGCGCGCTCGTCTTTCAGTCCAAACAGTGCCGCAACTGCCATTCCCTTGGGGACCTGGGAGGGCAGAGAGGCCCGGCCCTAGACACGGTAGCGGTACGGCTGACGCAAGACCAACTCATACGCCAGGTGATCCAGGGAGGCGGCAATATGCCGGCCTACGGAAAGAACCTAAGTCCGCCGGAAACCACAGCGCTCGTCGCCTTTCTGGAGACTCTGCATCCCGCGGGACAAGTTCCTGCGCGTGATGCGTCGCGCGACGTGGCACTCGGAGAAGGCCAAGAAGAACACACTTCCGCGCGACGATAGACCGATCGATGCCACTCTCCATTCAGGCCGCATTGCAATCGTGGACCATTCCCGTTTGGCCCACGCTAGCCACCATTCTCGTCGCGTGCGTGTATTTGCGGGGATGGCTGCGCCTTCGGACGGCTTCCGCAAACGTCCTTCCTACCTGGCGGGTATTCGGTTTTCTTCTCGGACTCTTTTTGATCTGGGTGGCGGTGGGCTCACCGCTCGCTGCATTCGACGAGGAAATGCTGACGGTCCATATGGTGCAGCATCTGCTGCTGATGACGATCGCTCCTCTTCTGATGTTGGTAGGCGTGCCAGTGATGCCGCTGCTGCATGGCTTGCCGAGGCAATTCGTCCAGTCGGTTCTAGGTCCATGGCTTCGGCGGCCAGCGATGCAGTGGATTGGGCGCACGCTTTCGGAACCTGCGCTTGGCTGGCTTGCGGCTGCCGGGGCGCTCGCCGGATGGCACGTGCCCTCGGCGTTTACACTCGCCTTGCACTCGGAAGCGTGGCATGTGGTCGAGCACGCAACCTTCCTTGCGGCCGGGTTTCTTTTCTGGTGGCCGGTCGTTCAGCCTTGGCCCAGTGTTCCTGTGTGGCCGCGATGGACCATGCTTCCCTACCTCTTTGCGGCCACGCTGCCGTGCGATATGCTTTCGGCATTCCTAGCCTTCTGCGACCGCGTGGTTTACCCGGCTTACCTCTCCACGCCGCGACCGTTCGGAATTTCCGCTCTTGAAGACCAGCAGTGCGCAGGCGCCTTGATGTGGACCTGCGTCACGTTCGTCTATCTGGTGCCGGCAACGATTCTGACACTTCAGTTGCTGGCGGGGCGGGCCTCTCGAAAGGATGAGTCAGTCCAATCCGAATTCGCAGAGATCACGGCTCCGAGGCGTAATCCGCGTGCATTAGAGGTTTCCTGAGAATGGCAACCGAGCCCATCCTTGCGGTTCTCGATTTGGCGGCCGTGGAGCGCCGCCACACGGCGCGCTGCGGCAACTTCACGGACTATTGGGCGCTCACGAAGCCGGAAGTGAACTTCTTGATCGCGATAGCAACGGGCGCCGCGTTCTGCATGGCCTGTCCTCAAACGCTTGCGCACTTCCCGTGGGTTATGCTTCTACACACGCTGCTCGGCACGGTTCTGGTCGCGAGTGGGGCCGGCGCGTTGAATCAAGTAATTGAGCGCAACTTCGACGCACAAATGCGGCGCACGGCTCGCCGACCGATTGCGGACGGCCGAATCGCGGCCAGCCATGCACTGGCGTTCGGAATCGTGTTGTCTCTCGCGGGCAGTCTCTATCTCGCTTTGGCGGTGCGCCCTGCCGCGAGTCTGTTCGCACTGGCGACGCTCGCGGGTTATTTGCTTCTCTATACGCCACTCAAACGCCTCACGCCTATGTGTACGCTGGTTGGCGCATTTCCTGGCGCCATGCCTGTGTTGATTGGATACACGGCCGCGATGGGGAAGCTCAACGCTCAGGCATGGCTGCTCTATGCGGTTCTCTTTCTCTGGCAATTTCCGCATTTCATGGCGATCGCGTGGATGTATCGCGAGGACTATGGGCGGGCGGGTTATCTGGTTCTTGCTCCCGGGGAAAGCGGCGGCCGTTTCATGAGTTGGCAGGCTGTGGTACCCGCGCTGGCTTTGCTTCCAATCACTCTTAGCGCTGCACTGCCCGGCCGTTCAAGTTTCACGTACACCGTTGGAAGCTTGCTCGCTACCGCGATTTTTGCTTACTTTGCAACGCAACTGGCGATTCGGCGATCCCGAATCTCAGCGAGGCGTTTACTTCTGGCGTCGATCATCTACCTTCCGCTGATGTTTCTTCTAGTGGTCCTATGCAGAGGTTAGAGAAAAGGGTCCCAAGGTCTTCAAAAACCGCGCGGCTTTTCATGAGCCTTGCGAAGGTGTGATTGGACGTTCTCTATGAACTCGGGTTTGGTCGCTGCCCTCGCCGCCATTTTAGGATCGTTTGTAGGTGCGATGGGCTCTGTGATAGGCACTTGGATAACCCAAAGGCATCAGGATCGACGCGACGTTCTGGCAAAGAAGATGGTTCTCCGTGAAACGCTGTATTCCGACTTCATTGGCGAAAGCGCTCGGTTATTGGTCGACTCTCTGGAACATAACGTTGTGGATCCCCAGAATCTGATACCCGTCTATGCGCTCCTCAGCCGCATCCGCCTTAGTTCGTCGCAGCGGGTTTTGGAGACCGCCGAGAAGATCATAAAGCTCATTATGGACACCTACCACCAACCCAACCTGACAGTGGAGCAAATCGAATATCGAGCCGCCAACGGCGACGACCCCCTGAAAGAGTTCGGCGACGTCTGTCGCATCGAGCTTGACGGCATGCAAAAGCAATTGTGACGGGCGCAGTGTGGCAAGGAATCGGTGCGACGCGCTGGCCCTGCGAAAGTTACGGAATCGCAAAGGAGGCGACCATTAAAATTATCAACGTTCGCATGTAGGTTTTGTTACGCAAGCGCCTGGGGCACCGCCTCCTCCCAACGTTCCTGCGCCTTCAGGATTAGTTCCACCACCTCGCGCGCGGTACCCCGCCCCGCAAGCCGGCGAGTGGTGAAGTGGCATACAGCGGCTAACTCAGGCGCCCCGCCGGCTACGCACACTGCCAGTCCGGCCCGCTGCGCCAGAGGAATGTCCGGCAGGTCATCACCCATATAAGCAACCTCGTCTTCGGTCACGCCTGCCTTTTGCACACACTCCTCGAAAGCCGCCGTCTTCTTCGCCTGTCCCAGACAAACAAAAGTGACGTTCAGCTCGCGAGCACGCTGAGCGACGGCAGGTGAATGCCGGCCGGTGATGAAGCCGGTCTGAATCCCCATGGTGTGGGCAAGCGATAATCCCTGGCCGTCCTGGGAGTTGAATACTTTCATTTCGGAGACGGTCGGCTCTCCTGAGCCGTCGGCGACCGTGGCCGAGATCAGGCAGACGCCGCCATCGGTCAGCGTACCGTCTACGTCCATTAGAAAAAGTTTGATCTTACGGGCACGGGCCAATACATCCGGCGAAGCGAGGCACGCAGGACCAGTGTCAGACATAGGCGACGCTCCCGGTTTTTCTTAATGATGGACCCAATCTTGTCACTGATGTCGTAAGCAGACTCATTCACATCGCTCCAGTGATCATCGTTCCGCCATGCATATTCTGGGATTGCGCTTTCAAATGTTCGCGGCAATTCGCGCCACTCGAATCAAACAAGCATCCTCGGAAGGTGTTTGCACGTCCTATTTTTTTGCTACGGAGTGGATTTCCGCGATGTACCCTTCACGCCACCCGGTCATTGAATGACTGCGTCTCGCCCAATCGGATCGTTGAAGGGAGCGACTAAGACATCCGCGCCGATGGCCTTGGCGGCGCGTGTCGCCTCGTCCACATCAGCCTGGCCTGCGTCTTCAACGCACGTCTTCAGCCAAGTGCCTTCTTGCTCTAGTTTGCTGAAAGGAGGAGCGTTATCTTCCCGCCTTGGTTTCGAAGTGAAGAATTCCTGTCAAGTCATTTACAATTGCTAATATTTTGACGGACATGAGATACATCTCGAGCAAGGTTCGTCCCACCTACGTCCGCGGGCGCATTTTCTTGCCTGTAGTTGAATGGCTCGCCCTGCTGGAGTACTTTATCTACTCTCGCGCCACTTGATCAGGCCCCGGGCGAGCGCTCTGGGTCTTAGCGGCGATGTTGAGACGCGTGGAGAGTTGAGGGGTGAATGAACACAGTCGCTCAGCTGCGTGCCAACCCCTCTACCGTTGATGTGTCACACGAGGAGCGCATTGAGTTGCTGGCTGACGGCGCGAGCGAAAGCTCCCAACCCGAAGCGATAGACGATTCCTGGCGAAGATGTCTGCGCGACTTTCACGTCGACCCAAAGAGCAGCTCCGTACCCCACGTGCTCACAGAGCGTGAGCTCAGGATCTCTCGTGAACCCCTGGGTAACTTCCTACCCCAGGCCCAAGAAGAGATAGACCGCCTCCATGCCATTGTCCGCCCGCAGTCTTACGTAGTTCTGTTGTGCAACAGCGATGGAGTCGCCATCCACCATCGCGGCGACGAGAGCAAGGCCCACGAGTTCAAGCACTGGGGTATATGGCTGGGCGGCGTCTGGTCGGAGCAGGTCGAAGGCACAAACGGTATCGGCACCTGTATCGCGGATCGACGGCCGGTTCTCGTGCATTGTGCCGACCATTTTCGCAGCCGCCACACGCGGTTGAGTTGCGCCGGCGCGCCGATCTTCGATCCTCAGGGAGGTCTGTTGGGGGTGCTGGACGTTTCCAAAGTGCACCAGCAATCGGACGATCAGCCATTTCCCCTGCTGCTCCAGACGGTGGTCGTCTCCGCGCGAGCCATTGAGGAACGCATCTTTCGTGAGCACTTTCATTATTGCTGGATCCTGGCGGCTGCCCCATCAGACGATTTTGGATCATCCGTGTTCCTTGCGATCGACGACCAGCAATCTGTTATTGGCGGGGACCAAGCCGCTCGGAAGTTTCTCGCTCTGAGCGACAAAAGCATCGCGGACGGAATTCCCTTGTCTGCCGCCTTCGCGTATGACCTTTCACTCTTCCGCCGCACAGCCGACCGGGACATTCCGGTACGCCTGATGAGTGCCCGTGGTGACGGACGCTGGTGGACGGCATTGCTCACGCCGCCTCTGAGCAGGTCTAAGGTCGCGCGCAGCTGGGCGGAAGCAGTGGTTCACTCCCGGCCAAGAATTAGTACCTTGGGGGATTTGCCAGTGGCCGCGGCGCCGGAACCCAGCCGTGGCGGTTTGTCGCCAGCCGTGACACGCCGCGTCTGCGACTATATTGAAGGGCATCTCGATGAAAAGATGCGCCTCGATGGACTGGCCGCTCTGGCGGGGCTTTCCACCGACCACTTTGCCCGGGCATTCCACCAGTCCGTGGGGGTGCCGCCGCACACGTATCTGCTGCGCCGCCGCTTGGAACATGTGCAACACATGCTGCGGGAGACACGTACTCCGTTGTCGGAAATAGCCCTGGCGACTGGCTTTTCGGACCAAAGCCATCTCGCGCGGCATTTCCGGCGGTGGTCTGGAATGTCCCCGCGCCAGGTCCGGTGGACGGAAGCGAACCCCATCCGCAAAACGTAACCCTCTGTTAAAAAGCACCTTAGCGACTGCAAGGTCGCGGACAGAGGCCGAAGCGTCCCTCCAGAACTCCCTTAGACCCCAGCGCGCTTGAGATGCAACCAGATTGTGATCTGGATCACGATTCAATGTGATCCAGATCACGGAAACATTCCAAACACACCAAGTTTGTTCAAGACCGCGAGATGCCAGCAGGGCCAGAATCGGCGCGCATCACCGAGAGGAGGGCAAGCCCATGGAGAACGACGACGCCATTCGCGATCAGCCGAACTCAGGTACGACAAAGGAGCCGACCACCGCACGCGGTTTCTCTGGGTGTATCATGCCCGCCATGGCCGCCTCAGGACAGGCATCCGAGAGTTTTAATGCCCAGCTTCTCGTCGATTCGATTCCTGCGCTGATACACACAGCCAGGCCCGACGGTTACCTCGATTATTTCAATAAACCTTGGCTGGAATACTTCGGCGTCACTTTGGACAAAGTGGCCGGCTGGAATTGGACGGCTTTTATTCACCCTGAGGACGTCGAGGGGATTTTGGCCAAGTGGCGAGCCTGCCTCGAGACTGGAGAAGTCTTCGAACACGAAACTCGCGTCCGCAGCGCGAATGGAGAATACCGTTGGATGTTCCACCGGAAAGTGCCACTTCGCGATGAGAACGGCAACATCGTGAAGTGGTTTGGATCGAGCCTCGATATTGAAGAACGCAAAACAGCGGAAGAACAGTTTCACCGCAACGCCGAGGAGCTGCAAAGAAGCGAGTTCTATCTCGCCGAAGGGCAGCGTTTTGCTCACATGGGAAGCTGGGCCTTCGATCCCGACGGCTTTTCCTATTGGTCTCCCGAATTATTTCGGATGTACGGACTTGATCCAGTAAGCAAACCGCCTAGTGTTCAGGAATATCTGGATTGCGTCCACCCACAAGATCGCGAGTCCATGGGAGACCTGATCAAGGGAATCTTGGCCAAAGCTTCTCCCTTCGACGCTACAAAGCGCATCGTGCGTCCTAATGGTGAGGTCCGGTACATCCGCTCCGTCGGTGTTCCTGTCGTCGAAAACCAAACCCTGAAAAAGTATGTTGGCAGCGCATTGGACGTTACGGAGCACGAGCTCCTGACCGAGGAACTCCGCCGGCGCGAAGCGTACCTGACGGAAGCTCAAAGGCTCAGTCAAACGGGCAGCTTCGGATGGAGGCCTGATACCGGAGAGATTGTCTGGTCAGACGAAACCTATAGGATCTTCGAATACGACCCTGCCGAGAAACCAACCGTAAGCATGTTGTTGCAGCGCACACATCCGCAGGATAGGGCGCTGGTACAAGAACTCATCGAGGGCGTATCCAAGAGCGGCACAGACTTCGAACACGAGTATCGCCTGGTTATGCGGAGTGGGGTAGTGAAGCACGTCCACGTGCGAGCCCACGCGCTTCGCGATTCATCCGGCAACATCGAGTTTGTTGGGGCGGTAACCGACTGCACCGAGCGCAAGACCGCCGAGGAGGCCCTCCGGAGGAGTGAAGCGTACCTGGCAGAAGCGCAGAGACTCAGCCACACAGGCAGTTGGGCCTGGAGTACCGACACCGACATCAGGCATTGGTCGGAGGAATGCTACCGCGTTCTGGGTTTTGATCCACGGGATGGTGTGCCCCGAATGGAAGAACTCATCCAGCGAATTCATCCCGACGATCAACCGGCGTTCCGGAAATCTGCCGAGAGGGCCAAGCATAGCAAGTTAGACGAAGAAGTGGATTACCGCATTGTCCATCCGGGTGGCGCCGCCAGGGACATTCACAGCGTCGGTCATCCCGTTTTCAACCCGTCTGGCGATCTCATTGAGTACACCGGCACGGTGATCGACGTCACCGAGCGCAAACGAGCCGAGGAGGAACTGCGCAGAAGTGAAATGGAGCTAAAAAACGCATTTGATGAAATCAAAAAAAGTGAAGCGGATCTCCTTGAGGGTCAAAAATTAAGCCACATGGGCAGTTGGCGACATGATGTGTCAACGGGGATCGTCACGATCTCGCCGGAAGTGCATCGGATATTGGACATTAGACCCGGGGAGGACGCATCAACCGCTGGATTCCATTTCGGCAGGATTCATCCGGAGGACCGGCCGATTGAAGCGCAAAGGTACGAACGGGCGAATTTGGCGAAGACCGGCTTCGAATCGGACTACCGTATCGTTCTCCCGGACGGATCGATCAAGCACGTCCACAATGTCGGCCATCCAGTCTTGAACGAGTCGGGCGACACCAGGGAATTTGTCGGGACCGTGATCGATGTCACTGAGCGTAAACGAGCAGAGGAGGAACTGCGCAGAAGTGAATTGGAGCTCCGGCAGATGCTGGACCTCGCGCCTCAACAGGTTGCGGTATACGGGCCTAACCGCGAACGTCTTTACGCCAACCGCGTCGCGCTCGATTACTTCGGTCTTAGTCTCGAAGAATGGCAACAGTCTGCTGGTCGCGACAAGTACTTTCATCCCGATGACCACGGGCGGATCGACGGTTTTTTTGATCGCGCTGTCGCTCGTGCCTCATCTGACGAATTGGAGTTGCGACTGCGCAAACATGATGGGAGTTACCGCTGGTTTTTGGCTCGCCTTAATCCAGTGCGCGACGAAAAGAGACATATTACGCGCTGGTATGTGGCATCGACTGATATCGAAGACCGCAAGAGAGCTGAGGAGAGACTGCGGCATGAGAACGTCGCCCTCCGGGAAGAAATCGACAAGACCTCGATGTTTGAGGAGATTGTTGGCACCTCGAAGCCGCTGAAGGCTGTTCTTTCCCGGATTGCCAAAGTCGCCCCCACCGACTCGACCGTTTTGATCGTGGGAGAGACCGGCACGGGTAAGGAACTCATTGCCCGCGCTGTCCACAAACGATCTCAGAGGTCTGGACGTGCTTTCGTCAGCGTGAACTGCGCAGCCATCCCGCGTGACCTAATCGCCTCGGAGTTGTTCGGCCATGAGAAGGGCGCCTTCACGGGAGCCATACAAAGACGGCTTGGCCGTTTTGAGCTTGCCGACGGCGGTACGATCTTCCTGGATGAGGTAGGCGAACTCTCGCCCGACACCCAGGTCGCATTGCTCAGGGTGCTACAGGAACGGGAACTTGAGCGGGTCGGGGGAGGGCAGCCTATCCATGTTGACGTTCGCGTGATCGCTGCAACGAATCGCGACCTGAGGGCCACCGTAGCCAGCGGGACTTTCCGCCAGGACCTCTTCTATCGGCTCAACGTGTTCCCCATCGACGTACCGCCCCTCCGGGAACGGCAGGATGACATCCTGATGTTGGTCGAGTACTTCGTGCAGCGCTACGCTACCAAGTCGGCCAAGAATATCCGCTCGATCGATAAGAAGACGCTGGACCTGCTGCAATCCTACGACTGGCCAGGCAACATCCGGGAATTACAGAACGTAATTGAGAGGTCCGTGATTCTCAGCGCGGGCGACGTTTTTTCCGTGGACGAAATGTGGCTTTCGAAAGAAACATCGCGGCCGGCATCTCGGGCTAAAGAGCCGGCGCTCTTCAATGGTGAGGCTGAGCAGCGCAGCGAGAGGGAGATTATCGAGGCCGCACTGGCCGAGACCAGAGGCCGCGTTTCCGGACCAGCAGGGGCGGCAGCGAAGCTTGGAATTCCGGCATCGACTCTAGAACACAGGATCAAAGCATTAAGGATCCGCAAAGAACAGTTCAAGTTCCGTTGAAATGTGATTGGGAACCGCCGGATTCACGAAAATCACCAGATTCACCCAATCCGCCTTTTTTCAGCAGCTCACAATCGACGGCGAATCCTGTTGTTCCTTTGTTTTAAGGAGATTACGGATGGCACGGGAGTTGCTTACAACGACTACAGCGAGAGGACGCGCTCACGTGAGAGGAAACAAATGAACGGTGTGAAAAACAAACTCGCCAACGTCGAAACTTCCGCGCTAAGCGTTGCAGCAGGTTTACCCCTGACTGCCTCCACTGAGCCCGGGCGCGTGTTGTTAAATGCCCCCAAGAATGGAACGGCCAGCGCCTCGCGGGGGGACTTGGGAGGGGCGAGGAACAGAGGGGTTGAACCGATATCTACAATGACCTGCAGAATCGACCGTCTTTTTGCCGGAGAGGATCTTGTGATCTTGCGCATCACGGGACGGATTGCCGGTGAGTACGTGAACATGCTTCGGGCCTTGCTGGAAGAGGAGAGGAGCGCAGTGGCCATCGATCTCAAGGACGTCTTTCTCGTGGACCGCGAGGCCGTAAAACTGCTGGCGCTCAGTGAATCGAACGGAACCGAACTCAGGAACTGCTCGGCGTATATCCGCGAATGGGTCACCAGAGAGAGGGCGGACATGAGCGCGCCGGACCAAGGAATAGAAGGAAGGGAGGACACAGATGCTTGATGCGAGTCCTATAGCAGCCTTACCTTTTGTGGACAACGCTTCGATCGAAGAGTGGTCTGCCGGAAAATGGCGCATCAGCGCCATGGAGATTGAAGGGCGAAAACAGCAAGAAGAGCGACTCCTGCAAGTGCGTCTTGAGGAGCGCAATCGAATTGCCCGCGAACTCCATGACACTCTTTTACAGACGTTCTTCGGCGCCTTTTACAAGCTGGGACTGGCCGTCGAGAGCCTGCCTCCCGAATCGCAGGTCAAATCCAAGTTAGATCCGATTCTTCACTTCATGCAGCTGGGGATAGAGGAAAGCCGGAATGCAATTCAGGGTCTCCGTTCGTCGGACTCTCGCGATCTGGTTGTCGCTTTGTCAGCCGTTCGCGAGGAGTTTTCGACCGAACACGGTGTGGAGTTTCGCGTCAATGTCGTCGGGCGACAGCAACCGCTGCGGCCGGCGATCCAGGACGAGATTTACCGCATTGGCCGAGAGGCCCTGGTCAACGCCTTTTGTCATGCCGCGGCGAAGCGCATTGAAGTAGAACTCGAATACAGCAGCAGTGGCCTGAGCATGCGGGTTCTTGACGACGGACGCGGAATCGATCCGCAAGTTCTGGACAGAGGGCGACAGGGGCACTGGGGCCTGACCGGAATGCGAGAGCGGGCCGCGAGAATGGGCGGGCTGCTCAAAGTCTCCAGTAGCCCAACGGCGGGCACGGAGATCCGGTTGTCCGTTCCAACCCCCTTTGCGGCCCACCATCGACCGTTCGGTGATAGTTTGCGAAACAGAGATTTTTTCGATCGATGAAAATTAGTTATTACAGCAGCCGCCTCCGACGACAGAACTGAAAAAACCAAATTGAGCTTCCTAGGAGACTCCTCTGAAGATTCGGTCGCTGAAAATCGACAAGAATCTCTTCAAGAGTTGTACTCCTGCCTCGTAAGATTTCCCCCTTTATCTCTCCGTTCAACACCATGGAAATTTGCTACACACTTTCCGTATCGCATGAGGTTTCTGGTGTATTGACAGGATACGGTTGTTGATGTATTCAGGGGCTGGACCTCTTGATGTACGGCCCCCTGGGACTCCCGTTCAAAATCTGGAATTCATGTTCAAAATTAGGAGGTGACGTCATGGCAACCGAAGCACGGATGGCCAGCGTCGATGTCGTTGGCGACGTAGCGGCCTGGGGAGCCCACTTCTGTCTTTTTTACGAGACGAAGCAGGACCTTCTCGACACGTTGATCTCATATTGCAAGGCGGGTTTGGAAAGAGAGGAGTATTGCCTCTGGATCGTTGCCGAACCCTTGACGATCGAGGAAGCCAGAGCCGCACTAAAAAATGCGGTGCCTGATCTTGATCGATATTTCGCGGGTTCACGTTTAGAAATTGTGCCAGCGCGAGACTGGTTTCTGCCGAATGGCGTATTTGACGGCAAAACATTGACTGCCAGTTGGTATGAGAAACTCGCTAGCCTATCGTCCAGAGGTTACCCGGGCATGAGAATAACCGGGGATACCACCTGGCTCTCAAAGAAGGAATGGACCCACTTTTGCGACTATGAAGATGGTCTCAATGAGGTTATCGGGAATCAGCGCCTCGCGGTGCTGTGCACGTACCCGCTTGCGGCGTGCGCGGCTCCTCAAATTCTGGATGTGGTGCGTACACACCAGTTTGTCCTCGCAAGGCGACATGGCAATTGGGACGTTCTTGAGACCGCCACGCTCAAGCGAGCCAAAGCCGAACTCAAGGGCCACAATGAGGAACTCGAACGACGCGTCGCCGAACGGACCAGCGAACTGATAAAAGCCTCGGAGGCGTTGCGAGAGGCGCAGGCGGAACTCGCGCGCGTCACCCGGCTGACGGCGATGGGCGAGCTGGCGGCCTCGATTGCCCACGAACTCAGGCAGCCACTCGCCGGGGCCGTCGCTAACAGTGATGCTTGCCTGGCTTGGCTCTCAAACCAGCCTCCAAATCTTGATGAGGCGCGTGCCGCCGCAGATCGCACGGTCGAGGCAGCAACTCGGGCGAGCGATATAATCCGCCGAATCCAAGCGCTCTTTAGGAAGGCTGCTCCGGAAAGGGTGAGAGTGAACATCAACGAATTGATCGAAGAGACTCTCGGCCTGATCCGGCGTGAGGTTTTGGGGAATAATGTCTCCTTGCAGACGGAACTCGGCCCCCAGTTACCGCCCGTGCTTGGCGATCGCATTCAGCTACAGCAAGTGGTGCTCAATCTGGTGAAGAACGGGATAGAAGCCATGAGCGGTGTCCGAGACCGGGCACTGCAGTTGCGGATACGGTCGGCAAGATATGAACCGAATCAAATCGTTGTTGCCGTCGCAGACTCTGGAGCCGGAATAGACCCGCAGGCCCTGGGCAAGATTTTTGAACCGTTTTACACGACGAAACTGCAGGGGACAGGCATGGGGTTAGCGATCAGCCGCTCCATTGTCGAGGCGCATGGTGGACACCTGTGGGTAGAACCAAACCCTTCCCACGGGGCGACCTTTCAATACACGTTGCCGGCATACGTCGAAAGTGTCCAATGAATCATGATCCTCCCACTGTCTTCGTGATCGATGACGATCCGTCAATCCGAAATGGAGTCCGAAGCCTCATCGGATCGGTGGGGCTTCGCGTGTTGACATTCGGGTCTGCCCTGGACTTTCTTCGTAGTGCCCGGCCGGACGCGCCAGCCTGCTTGGTTCTGGACGTTCGGCTTCCGGATCTCAGCGGATTGGATCTTCAGCGCGAACTGCGTGAATCGGACATCCAAATTCCCATCATCTTCATCACCGGCCATGGGGACATTCCCATGTCGGTAGAGGCCATGAAGGCAGGCGCGGTGGAGTTTCTGACCAAGCCTTTCCGTGGCCAGAATTTGCTGGACGCCGTACAGGGGGCGATCGCCCGTGACCGCGCCGCTCGCCAGGAGCGCGCGGAAATAGCGGAACTTCGCAAGGGCTTTGACGCGCTGAGTCCCAGGGAGCGGGAAGTTCTGCGGATGGTTGTCTCTGGCTTGCTGAATAAACAGATCGCTGCCGAGCTCGGCATCAGCGAGCTGACTGTAAAGACCCACCGCGCACATTTAATGGAAAAGATGCGCGCGGGGTCTTTGGCCGAATTGGTCCACATCACTGACAGACTACGGAGCGTTCCTCAACGAGCGTAGTCGACTCCTCCCAAAGCAGGATACCCTTCCAGGTTACGAGCTGCTAGCATCACGCCCGGACTGAAACTTCGAAGGCAAGAAACTTGGAATGGTGAAATGGGAATGCACTCCCTCAGCCGCTTGATCTCAATCGTCGATGACGACCCTTTAGTGCGTGAAGGCCTGATAAGCCTGATGAGATCCGCCGGCTTCGCGACCCAGGCCTTTGCCTCAGCCGAGGAATTCCTATCGCTCGCTCATCGCGACGACATAGCATGTCTCATTCTCGACGTACGCTTGCCGGGGATAAGCGGACTCGAACTCCAGAGTCAGCTGACCGCCACCGTTTCGAATCACCGAACTCCAGTGGTCTTCCTGACAGGCCGCGATGATGAGGCCACGCGCCAGCAGGCATTGAAGGGCGGCGCAGTGGATTTTCTCCCCAAGCCAGTACGCCGCGAAGCTTTGCTCAATGCCGTCCACTTGGCGTTGCAACAGAGCGACGGGCCGTGACGGTCGACCTTCGCAGGGCCCTAAAATCGGGTTCAAAGCGAGAGGGGTAAACGAGGAGAGTCGGTTATGAGCCGCACCAGTGGTCTTGTTTACGTGGTCGACGACGATGTGTCCGTGCGGGAAGGGGTGGCAAGTCTGATCCGTTCTGCTGGGCTGGAGGCAAGAGTCCTCGCATCAGGGCAGGAGTTCTTGGCTATTCCCCGACCTGAGATAGCCAGTTGTTTGGTGCTGGATGTGGAGCTTCCCGAGTTGAGCGGACTCGACGTGCAACAGGAGCTTGTGAGATCCGGAGCCCATATCCCGATAATCTTCCTCACGGGTCACGCCGACATCCCAATGACGGTTCGGGCGATCCAAGCAGGTGCGGCTGGTTTTTTGACGAAACCAGTTGCGGCAGAGGAGCTCTTGAGCGCCATCCGGCGATGCATCGGCCGATATCACGGGAAGGAAGGGAGGACAGAGATGCTTGATACGAGTCCTATAGCGGCCTTACCTTTTGTGGACAACTCTTCGATCAAAGAGCGGTCTGCCGGGAAATGGTGCATCAGCGCCATTGAGATTGAATTGCGGAAGCAGCAAGAAGAGCGACTCCTGCAAGAAAAAGTGCGTCTTGAGGAGCGCAATCGAATTGCCCGCGAACTCCATGACACTCTCTTACAGACATTCTTGGGTGCCTTCTGCCACCTGGGACTGGCCGTCGAGAGCCTGCCTCCCGAATCGCAGGTCAAATCCAAGTTAGATCCGATTCTTCACTTCATGCAGTTGGGGATAGAGGAAGGCCGAAATGCCATTCAGGGTCTCCGTTCGTCGGACTCTCGCGATCTGGTTGTCGCTTTATCAGCCGTTCGCCAGGAATTTTCGACCGAACACGGTGTGGAGTTTCGCGTCAATGTCGTCGGGCGACAGCAACCGCTGCGACCGGCGATCCAGGACGAGATATACCACATTGGCCGAGAGGCCCTGGTCAACGCCTTTTGTCATGCCGCGGCGAAGCGCATTGAATTAGAACTCGAATACAGCAGCAGTGGCCTGAGCATGCGGGTTCTTGATGACGGACGCGGAATCGATCCGCAAGTTCTGGACACAGGGCGACAAGGACACTGGGGCCTGACCGGAATGCGAGAGAGGGCCGCGAGAATGGGCGGGCTGCTCAAAATCTCCAGTAGCCCAACGGCGGGCACGGAGATCCAGTTGTCCGTTCCAACCTGCTTTGCGGCCTAACTCTGAAAATCGTCAGCTCCAGGCCACGCGACCTCTGATTTCATGGACACGCCGTGACGCTCCTTCCTCCCCTGAAGGATTCCGGCGAGTCGTTGGAGCACCAGGATTCGGCGCGTCAAAGCGAATGCGGGACTTACTTTGATGGCGAAGGGTCTTCACCTTCCGGCCACGTGATTGCAAACAAAAGAGCAACTGCAATCCCGACAGAAACCTCGGCGAAGCGATGAAAGGCGACTCGCCACGGTGGATTAGTCCTCGGTACCAACAGGACAATCGCAAGCGTAACGCCCCCGAACCGATACGCGCTGCGCTCCGCGCCCACAACACCGCAAAGTAGTCCGAGAATCAATATGCCGGCACCGAACACAGAGACGTTCGTTCGGAAGTGGCTTGCCACAAAGCCGCCAACGAGCGCACCGAGGACCGTACCGACGAATCGTTGCCTGGAAACGGGAAACGCGGCTCCCAGCGACGACTGGGTGATCACCAAGGTGGTGATCGGAGCCCAATAGGTCTCCGGCAGCGAAAATAATCGTGCAACGAGAAGCGAGGCCATCGCGGCAACCGCGGTCCGGACAGAATGCTCCACGACAGCCAAGCGCGTTGACGAAGGCTTCTCAGCGGGCATCGCCACTCTTATCCATAGTGGGACAGGCTTCTCCGCCCCGACGATTCTTGAAAGAAAAGACGTTTCCAACCTCCCAGGATGAAGCCGCGCCGGCACATTTATGCAATGTGACTGCCAAAGCGGGTAGACGCAGCAAGATGGCAAGCCTTTTGAATCGAAGAAACGTGAGAACAATGGCCGTCCCGTCAGGGAGGCTCGGTCAAGCCATTAACTAAAGGGTCGAGAAATTCACGGCGGTTCTTCCCCAGCGCGTCCGGCAGCTACCGATAAGCTCCTGTTTCTCCTGAAGCTTGCGCCGGTTGTGTACTCCATATGGTTCGGTCCAGGGATTGCGACATGAAAGGGCGGAGATTTCCGTTCGACCAAAAAGCGTCGCAGAGAATTTGACGTGCAATAATGCGAAGCGACCAAGCTTCGGCGATCTGCCAACACAACTCCGGATAATAGCGCAACGATGGTTGGGCGCCCAGCGCGACCAAGCCCAAAGCATGGTATGCCGGGTACGCGGATTGGGAACACCATGAAACAGCGATTGAAAGCAAAGCTCCGTTTCGCAGTGTGGATTCTCGCAGGGATCCTGGCGCTCATGAGTGGCTTTGCCGCGAAGGGCCAAAAGGCGGAACCCTTCAAGTTTTTTCGCGAGTACATCGGCCTGGATGACGAACAAATCGGCGCGATTCGAAATGGGAAAGCGCTCGCGAAGATACTGGATTCGCCGACCGAAGACCAGGTGTTTGTCTTTGGCTCGGTCTACATAAATTCGACTCCGGAGCGCTACCTCAAGCTCGCATCGGACATCGACGCGCTCCGCAAGCTTCCGAGTTATCTTGCGATTCGAAAGTTCAGCGACCCGCCGCAGCTTGCGGACCTCGAGAGATTCACGCTCGATGAGGAAGACATCAAGGAGCTGAAAGATTGCAAGCCTGGGCACTGCGAGCTGCAATTGCCAACCGAAGCGATGGAGGAGTTCCAGCGCTCTGTTGATTGGTCCGCACCTGACGCGGTCGGCCAAGCGAATCACCTGGCCCAGCAAATGGCTCTAAAAGCCCTCCTGGACTACCAACAAGGTGGCAACGCCGCGCTGGGAACGTATCGAGACAAGAAGCATCCCACGGCCGTGGCTGAAACTTTTTCGTCTTTGCTGAGCCGCTCGAAGGCGCTTCCCGTGTACCTGCCCGAATTGCGTCGTTATCTGTTCGATTATCCCAACGCAGAATCCAAGGACATCGAATCCCAGTTTTATTGGGAGAAAGTGAATTTTGGACTCAAGCCGACGCTTCGTATGGTTCAAGCAGTCATCTACCGGGGCAAGTCTCCTGGCGGACCTGCGTATGCAGTTGCCGTGAAACAGCTTTACGCAAGCCACTACTTCGAGACTGCGCTGGACTTGACCGTGTGCGTCAAGGACGCGGAACGACCGGATCATGCTGGTTTCTACCTGATTACCATGAAGGGATCTCAACAGGCGGGCCTGACTGGCTTGAAGGGGAGCGTTGTGCGCAAAGTCGCGGTTGACAAGACTCGCTCTTCACTCGAGCGGGCCCTTGCATCGATCAAGCAGAAACTGGAGTCCCAAACCGAATAGCCGCAATCGCCAGGTGCTAACTATGGCTTTCCCCGATCGCCGCACGATGAGCGTTCTGCTGACGACCCCGCTCTTTGGGGTTGCGCTGGCCATTGGGTACATCGCTCGCGCCATCAACCCGGGATGCAGTTGTTAAAAGCCTGCTCAGCTGGATCTCCGCTCTGCTTGAAAGACGATGCCCGGAACGTGGACTCTCCAGCTAACGGCTCGCCTCGGAAACAGATGCCGCGGGCTGTGCCTCGCGCGCGGCCTCAAGTTCTTCGGCCAGGATCGTGACGGCAAGGTTGCAATCCTGCACCCCGAGTACCACGCCCAGCTTCAGAACTTCCACTATCTGTTCGACCGTCGCGCCGGCTCTGAGTGCGTTCTTGATGTGACGCCGTGTGCCGGGACCATACATGTTCGTGAACGACGCATCGAACGCCATGATCAGGAGTTCCAGCTCCTTAGGAGGAAAGATACTTCTCCCGTAGAGATCCGTACACATGGCCATGAACTGATCGGTCCATGCGGGGGCCAGGAAAAGAAGGGAATCCCATTCTTCATTCCATTGCCCGATCGCCTTCATCTTTTCCACGGCCGGAGTTGCTTCTCCACGCTTCTGCAAACCCTTCATTCGGGAGGCGCCGAAGTCTTCCAGACTACCCGCACTAGCTTCCTGTAGAAGAATGGGAGCGTTGAAGCTGCAGGAATGAATGGACATCACTGACGCACACTTAAGAACCGACAAAATCTCTTCACGGTTCGCACCGGCCGCGATAGCAGCTCGGATATGGCGGCGCGCTCCTTCCGGGTTGAGGTGCGCGCCGGAGGCATTCAAACCGACGCAGACCAGTTCGATAAACTTGATGGGCAAAACACCTCTCGTCCAGGGATCCGTCGTCATCTTCACGCATTGCTCCGCCCAGGCTGGGTCCCATTCCCGCAGTTTGTTCAGTGCCGCGTCCCACGGGCTTATCGAATGCCCGCTCACTGAGTCCTCAAGCGTCCCGCTCTTAGTCACCATACTCTTTTCCTTTCTCCTCTCTCTCTCCACTTCTTACCGGCCATTAAGTTCGCCCAGCCGTAGGATGAACGGCCAGGGTATTTTGATTTGCTTTTTTTTGCGATACTTGAAGCCGACTCCGCTTCACGCGCCTTCAACCAACCGAAAGTGGTATCCCGAGCCCCTTCCGGTGTGGTAGCCAAAAACCATTCCATCTCGTGATGTGTTCTGGGGCTCCTGCCCCATATATTGGCGAAGGATAGGACGCGGCTGTGTACAGGACAGCCGCCGGGCGAGTTGTTTCGAGTCGAAAAATCGTTTGAAAGCGATCTGCAGCCATTTCGTCGCGTGAGGCTGCGATGCGAAGGGAGGAATCGATCATGACCGCCGCACCAGCGACCGCAGTTCCCGCTGTAACCGCTCCCCCACGAGCAGCCGAACCTGAGAAGCCTCCCGTGCGAACCGAGCCGAGATGGCAAAAGTACGGGATTCCTGTCGTGGTGCTTCTGCTCGCAGCTGCCGTTGTCGTGACAATCACGCGGAACTGGAACGCTTGGGAAGGGGGCCAAATCGAGCAGGCCACCGACGACGCTTACGTGCGAGGTGATCTAACCCCGCTCAGCACGAAGGTTGCCGGGATTGTTCGTGACGTAAAGGTTTCCGATTTCCAGCAGGTGCACACGGGCGACCCGCTCGTCGACCTCGAAGATGACGACTACTTGGCGCAAGTAGCGCAGTCAAGTGCAGCGGTGGAGGCTGCGAAGGCTGCAATCGAGAACAATCGACGCCAGCGCGATCTCCAAGACGCACGCATCGCTCGTGCCCTCGCCGGAGTCGATCAGGCCAACGCGCAGATCTCAGCGGCGCAGGACGGCGAAGAAGCGGTGCGAGCCGATGTGGTTCGAACACAAAAAGAGCGCAGGCGACAAGAGGCCCTCCTGCTGACGAGTTCGAGCACCCAGCAGAAAGTCGAGCAGGTGGTCGCCGACGAGCAGCGTTTCGCAGCCCAGTTGGCGAGCCGCGAAGCCGATCTCCAACAGGCGAAAACGGTCCTGCTCAGCAATGAATTAGGGGTTGAAACCGAGCGGCGATCAAAGTCGGTGTTGGAGTCGCAGGAGCTGCAGCTCGTCGCCGACCTCCACGCAAAAGAAGCAGCGCTCACCGTAGCCAAAGTAAATCTCGGCTACACGAAAATTGCCGCTCCCGCTGATGGGAACGTAGGCGAAAGGCAGGTAAGGCCGGGGCAGTTGGTATCTCCCGGAACGCAAGTGATCGCGTTCATCAGCAATATTAAGTGGGTGCAGGCGAACTACCGTGAAACGCAACTCACGAACATGAAAATCGGCGATCCGGCCGAAATCCGCATCGATGAATACCCCGGCAAGGTCTTCCACGGTAAAGTCGTCGAGATCGCCCCGGCCAGCGGATCGCAGTTCGCCCTGCTCCCACCCGACAATGCTACCGGCAATTACACGAAAGTTGTCCAGAGAATCCCGGTAAAGATTGCGTTCGACGATTCGAACGTCGCGGCAGCCTTGCGTCCAGGGCTGTCCGTCATCGCTACCGTTCGCACACAGCACTAATCGGAACCCGCGATGGCCTCTTCAACAATGGTTCTAGCGCCGCCCACTCCTACGCAAATCGCGCAAGGCATGGGGCGGGTTGTGCCCGCGGAACTGTCGACGAGCCCGCTGGTCGGCATCCTGGGCGTGATCATGGGCGCGGGAATCGTTACGCTGACAGGACGTATGCTGACGCTTGGCCTAGCCGATCTGAAAGGCCATGTGGGAATTGGTTTCGATCAAGGGGCGTGGATCAGCAGCGCCTATAACGTCGCGCTCATGTTTATTGGCCCCTTTACGGTGTACCTCGGCGCCCTGCTTGGACCAAAGCGAATTCTGCTCTTCGCCTCGACAATGTTTGCGGTGATCTGCGCATTCCTTCCGCTGATCCACAACTACAGTCTGCTTATCGTAGCGCTGGTATTCGCCGGGCTGACCTCGGGCACGTTTTATCCTCTTACGCTTACGTTTGCGTTGCGAAATATTCCTCTCAAGTTCCTGCCCTTCACGATCGCCCTCTACGCGGCATTTGTCGATGGCGCGGTGAACATCGCTCCGACGCTGTACGGTTGGTACAGGGACCATCTGTCGTGGCAATGGATGTTCTGGAACTCGGCGATGATCACACCGCTGATGATGGTGTGCATCTACTACGGGATACCGGCAACTCCGCCAGGAAAGAAATCATCCCCGGTACCGAGTTTTGCGGCTTTTCTCGAAGCCAGTGCGGGGTTCGCCATGCTCTACGCCGCATTCGATCAAGGCGAACGGCTCGACTGGTGGCGTTCCGGAGTCTTCACCGCACTGTTCGTGGCCGGCTCATACTTTCTGTTGTGCGGCCTCGTGAGACGCCTGCGTAGCGCCAACCCTTTGGTGGATCTGCCCTATCTGGGTCAATGGAACACCGTGCTGCTGGGACTTGGTCTCGTCCTGTTTCGCTTTAACCTTCTCTCTACAATTATTCTGGTCCCGCAATCGCTCGGGATACACGGGTTCGAGGCCGATCAGATCGGGCCGGCACTGATCTGGAGCGCCATACCACTGCTCCCCATCGCGTTTGTAGCCGGACTGTTTTTACTGGCGGACCTGGATTCCCGATTACTCATGGCTACAGGATTTGCTTGTATGGCGTTCGCAGCCTGTTTGAACGCGCAGATAACGAGCGCGTGGTCGGCGTCAAATTACTACCGTACGGAATTGTTGCTGGGAGTTGGGCAGGGCTTCGCGTTTATCGGCCTGGTCTCCACGATTGTCTTGCAAGGAATTTTTTCCCTGGGGTTATCCAAGCCCCAGTGGATCCTGACCTTTTCGGCGTATTTCCACACACTGCGCTTGTTCGGCGGGGAGCTTGGCGCGGTCTTCATGGGCCACTTCATCGCGCAGCGAGAGAAACTGCACTCCAACCTGACTGGCTTGCACGTGCAGCACGGGAATTGGATAGCCGACGGCAATATTCGGCGGCTGACGCTGGGGCTGTTCTCGAAATCACCCGGCCTTGACGCAGCAACCGCACGGGCGATCGGAGTGATGAGCGGCCGCGTGAGACTTGAAGCATATGCACTGACGTTTATCGACGGTTTCCACTTGCTGGCCTGGTCCTGCGTCGCCGCCCTGCTGCTGGTTGCGTTGCTGCATAAGTCCCCACTGAACCATGGCGAGTTGAGTGCCAGCCAGCAGCAAACGCCCGCAGCTCAGGAGACGAAATCATGAACCGGTGTTCCAGGCACATTGTCCCGGGGAGAAGACGATGACTTCATTCAGGTCATTGGGAATTTCTGCCATTGTAACAACACTCTTAGTGTGCACTGCTTCGGTCTTCGCCGGTGAAGCTCGCCGCCTCACGTTGGCTGAAGCGGTCCGCCTGGCCGTCGAACAGAACCGAAGCCTTAAGATTGCACGTCTGAAGGTTAGGGAGAACGAATATAAGAAGGATGGGGCTCGTTCCGACTACTTTCCCACAATCACCAACCAATCGAACATCCTCCACATCACCGAACTTCAGGACTTCACCATCTCTCAGGGGACGTTTGGCAGCGTGTCCGGCGTCCCTGTTCCCAATCGAACTGTCGATGTGCCGCAGGGGAAAACCACTCTGTATTCCAGCGGCACTATGATCGCCCAACCGCTAACACAGCTATTGCGAATCCACCAAGAAAACCGCGCGGCTTCGGCGGAGATTGCCGCTTCCCGCGACGAGCTCAAGAATACGGAGAACGACGTCGCGCTCGAAGTGCACAGTCTGTACTACGGAATTCTCGTCGCGCAACTTCAGAAGCAAGCCGCCGATCAAGAAACTTCCTTCGCTTCCGAGGCGCTGCGCGAGAATGTGAACGATGTGCACGGCGGGAGCGCTCTCGAGGTTGCAGAAATCCAAAGCCGCGCCGAACTCCTCCAGGCGAAACAATCCGCCCTGACCGCTGAACTTCAGATTGAAGACTACACGACGGAACTCAACGACCTGCTCGGGATCCCACTGGATACGCAATTGGAACTGGAGCCCGAGGGAGGCACGAATCTGACAGTTTTAAGCAAGGCCGACTACGTAAAGGCCGCGTGGGATGAGAATCCCGAGATCCAGTCTGCCCAGGAAAGCGTCGAGAAAGCACGAGCAGGGGAAGCCGCTGCGAAGACAGCATACATTCCCGACGTTACCGCTTTTGCCCGCTACAGTTATCAGGACGGGGTGCCGTTCTTTGTCAGAAACTTCGGGACTTTCGGTATCAATCTGAACTACACACTGTGGGATTTTGGCAAGCGCCGAGACGCCGTGCGGGAACACGAAACACAGCTTGCGGAGGCCGAGCAACAGCTGGAGCATCTGAAGGATCAAGTCGCGGTAGCTGTCGAACGCAGCTATAACAAACTCGAACGAACCCGAAACATGGTCGACGTTGCCACCGAAGCCGCGAAACTCCGCGCGGAAAGCGAACGATTGGCGAGCAGCCAGGAACAACAAGGCGTCGTCTTGATTTCCGATGTGCGGCAGGCCGCCGCGGCAAACTACAAAGCCAAGGCGGACCTGCTGCAGGCCAACCTTGCCTATCTTTTAGCCTGGGCTGAACTGCAACGGGCTGTTGGCCGCACCCCGGGGGTAGGGGCGCCATAAAAAGACTCCAGCTTATGCAGTGCGTGTCGAGAGATGTAGCTTCATTTCTACCGCCGGGACGGGCCTGAAATCGGTCAACCCTGCCTTAGCAGGACATAACTCAATAGTGTTATTTCGACTTGTGGCCTTTGTGGTACGCCAAAACCATTCGATCTCGTGATGCCCGTACGTGCTTCGATCCGGCATATTCCACGGGTGGCACTCGAGTTGTGCGCCCGGCCGGGTGGTGACGTGAAGTGCCTGGTCGTGCGTTTTTGCATGAAAAAACTCAGAATCCTTCGCCCGGATACGGAATCTCATGGTTTTGATGTCGAGCGTGTAATTCAGCGATTCGGCTACGTAGAAACTTTCCTGGGGAATTGCCATGAACAGTAAGTCGACGCGGGTCGACTTCAGTTTTCTGAAGGCGAGTCGGAAAAATTCCTCGAGGCCCGGCTTTTCGAACTGTGGCGGCCAGGGATTGTTCCGCGCTCGCTGTCGGGAAGTCACCTTATATTTTGTAGCGGGTTTATCTATCTGCCTTTTGTCAGCGTCGACGACGTTTGGCTTGCCGCAAAAAGCGGAAAATGGCGACACATCGTCGCCGACGTCTTCGATCGCGGGAACCGTAAGTGTGGTCACAGGGCATGGCCAGGTAGACAATCTATCAGGCATCGCGGTGAAATTGAACGATCCGAGCGGGCGATCGACCTCGCAATCCGTTCTTACCGATCAGAGCGGCCATTTTCTATTCACTCAGTTGCCCGCCGGAGCATACACGCTCGAAGTCAGTACGGAAAGTTTCAAGCCGTGGAGCAAGGCGATCACGCTGGCGCAAGGCGAAGCGGCGGTGGAAGACGCCACGATCGAGATCAACGCGGTTGACGAGCAAATTGAAGTTAAAGGCGAGAACCTCGAAATCTCCACGAACAGCGCTGAAGTCACCGCGACCGTCAGCGACCGGCAGCTCGAGACGCTCCCTCTTGCGCAGCAGAAATTCACGGAGGCGCTGCCTCTTACCGCTGGTGTGATCCGCACGCATGAGGGGAGGTTGAACTTCAACGGGCAGACGGAAAATCAGGGAATCCTGGTGGTCAATTCGACCGAAGCCGTCGATCCCGTGACGGGAAGCTTCGCGATTACCGTGCCCATCGACGTGATTCAATCGATGAGTGTGCACAGTTCTCCGGACACCGCGGAGTACGGCGGGTTTTCCGGCGGCCTGACGGAGATCGAGACCAAGCCGCCGCTTGATGCCTGGAACTTCAAGCTGCACGATTTGACTCCCAGCTTTCGAGGAAAGAACGATCACCTTGTCGGCATCGGCCAATTCACGCCGCGGATTGTCTTCGGCGGCCCTTTGATCGCGGGCAAGCTGAATTTCACCGAAGAAATCACATATGACGTAATCAATCAGGAAGTGCGCGGGCTGTCCTGGCCGGTGAACGAAACAAAAACCAGAAGCGTCGCCTCGTTCACGCAAGTTCAGTACATCGTTTCACCGCGGCACTTGATCGACTTCAATGTCAACGTATTCCCACTGCGAACCCAGTTCGCAAACATCAACGCCCTCGTTCCGCAGACCGCTTCATCGGACTACGGACAGAATGGCGTGTCCGCCGGAATTTCGGACAGCTACCAATTCAATTCCGGCGGGCTGCTGAACACGGTGTTTCGCTACACCCGATTCGACAGCCACGCGCACGGCCAGGGCGGCGAAGACATGCTGGTGACGCCGGACGGCTGGGGCGGCGACTTCTTCAATTCCTGGACCCGGAATGCCAACGAACTGGAGCTTCGGCCGACGTTCCAGTTCGCGGACCTGAACTGGCTGGGCCGTCACCAACTGAAAGTCGGCGTGGACGTCTCTCGCCGATCCTTCGCGGGGACCAGCGTATCCCACCCGATTCAAATACTTAGGCAGGACGGCTCGGTGGCCGAGCAGATCAACTTCCAGGGCCCGGGGCTGCTGAGCGCCGCATCCAATGAAGCAGACGAATTTATCGAGGACCATTGGATCCTCGATTCTCGGCTTGCGATCGATATGGGAGTCCGTCTGTCGAGCCAATCGATCGGGCGGAGCGCAGCGGCCGGCCCTCACCTCGGGTTCGCGTACTCTCCCACTCAAAGCGGCAGGACTGTGATTCGCGCAGGCGCGGGTTCGGTGTATGGACATGTTCCGTTACTCGCCGAGAGCTTCCTCGACAATCCCACGCGCGTGATCAGCTTCTATGACCCGTCCGGAGCGATCATCGGCCAATCCATTGCACTTCAAAACGCTTATCTGGAGGCAGGCGGCGCAGCTGGGCCGCAAATCAGCTCACGGATTCCGGAAACGAGCCCGCGCACGTTCACGTGGAGCGTCGAAGTCGAGCGCGAGATTCGGAGAAACGTCGACGCGAAAGTGACCTATCTCGACAGCCAAACTCGAAATCTCTTCGTCGCGGATCCGCTAATCGGCGCAACTGGGTCTAATTCGGTTCTCGCTCTGGCCAACACCGGAGCGGCTCGCTATCGGCGCGTAGAAGTTAACGTCCACGCGCACCCGTTCGAGCACGGCGATTTGAATGTCTCCTATGTCTGGAGCCGCTCGCGAGGCGATCTGAACACGCTCTCGCAGCTCTACATGCCTTTCGAGCAGGCGGTGATCCGGCCGAATGTATCGGGGGTTGTACCGTCCGACGTTCCTAATCGCCTGGTGACGTGGGGGCTTTTCGAGCTTCCTTTCAAGCTGACGTTGAGCCCCGTCGTGGACGTGCACACCGGGTTGCCGTACTCCAACGTGGACGCCCTCCAAAACTATGTGGGCGTCCCGGACGGGCTGCGATTCCCGACCTATTTCTCCCTGGACGCGAGAATCTACCGCGAGTTTCCGCTGCACCTGCCGTTCATGGAGCGTTCGTCAAAACGAAAGATTCGATTCGGCGTGTATTCACTCAATCTGACCGGTCGCCAGAACGCGCACGACGTTTACAACAACATCACCGCGCCCCGGTTTGGGCAATTTGCGGGGCTCGACCGCCGCATCGACGGGCTCGTCATCGATGTCGTGGATTAATGGCGATGAGACTCCGCAGCCTCTCACTAGACGCCGCGACGCTTTTGTTTAACTCAGACTTTATAAATTCCTTGCAAGTGCGCGCTTCCGAAGCCTCGGTAGACGGGAGGCGCGCAATCTCTAATCCAAAAGCCAATCCAAAAGGAGGATGAATGGCCACCGCTGCCAAATTCCGTATCGACGTTGCAATTCACGACCTGCTGATGAACTCCGCCCAAATGCCACCACAACCTGCGGAAGCGAGAGGCTTGACTCTTCCAGAGCCTGTGTTCCCGCGGTTCCCGGAACGCCTGAAAGATCCGGGGCCCGAAACGCCGCTGGAGAAACGGAATTGGGGACCCAAGGATGTGTACCGCTATTCTCGCGGATGGCTAGCGCCCTACATTCGTTCGCGTGTTCTGCCTGGCGAGTTTCACCCTATCACCGCGTATTTGTTCGTCGAATACAAATGCAATCTCGATTGCTGGTACTGCTGGGCCTACGACAACAAGGTGAAAGGCATGACGGAGGATGTAGCCCGGCGCTCCATCGACTGGTTGTACGACAATGGTTGCCGCGTGCTCGCGCTCATGGGCGGAGAGCCGCTGCTGCGGCCGGATTTCGTGCACAAGGTCGTCTACTACGCCGCGAAAAAGGGTTTCTGGGTTTACATCGCCACGAACGGACGCCTGCTTCGGCCGGAAGTGGCCGATCGGCTCGGAGACGCGGGCGTGGCCGTCTTCAACTTCGCCATGGATTCCTGGGACCTGAAGCCCAGCCTGCCCAAAGCTCTTGTGCCCGCACAGAAAAATCTGGAACACATCCTGCGCAAACAGTACGTGGACGGCTACATCGTCTTTTTCAACATGAATATCTGCCGGAACAATATGGAGGATATCCGGAAGCTGACGGAATACGCGCGGGATCATCGCGTGGCCACCGACTACCACATCAACGAAACCCCGATGCTGGAGCAGGACGATCATTTCAAGCACCTGTACGACAACCCGACGTACATCCGTCCGGAAGACTGGCGGGAAGTCGATTCGCTCGTGGACTGGCTGATCGAGAAAAATAAGTCCGGCTACCAGATGGTGAACTCGGTGAAGCGCCTGCAGGAGATGAAGGCGTTCATTCGGATGTCCTCCGGGCTCGATTTGAGGCAATACGGGTGGAACGGAGACGGTACAAGTGGAAATGGACACCAGGCCGAAGTGCTTGCCTCGATGCCCGGGATCGTCCAGGACGACGACGGAGAGCTGCGCTTCGCCGATTGGAACTGCCGCGCCGGCCAGAACAACGTCATCATTCGGACCGACGGCACGGTCGCGCCCTGCTTCCCGATGTATGCCTCCACGTACGACTGGGGCAATATCGATCGCCCGAACTTCGATCAAAAACAGCTTTCCCAAATGAAATCGACCTGCCAGCAGCACTGCTTCTCGACGCTGAACCACAACCTGGCGTACTGCTACAACGACGCGCGCGTGATCAAGTGGCTCTGGTCCAGCGTGGTCAAGAACAGGTTCAAGGGCGGCGGCGTACGCAGCTTCGAGGACTAAAGGCAAACACAGCCATGCTGATTCCAAAAATAAAATTCTTCCCTCTCATCGTTATTCTCTTCTCATTAACCTGGAGCTCGAGCGGTGCCAGAGCCCAGTCGGATCGGGAGGAGAGCGGCGCCGATGTCGCGGCGCCCATCGAGCCGCTCCCGCCCGACATCGACGAAAGCAAGCTTTTCACCGAGCTCCTGGCGCATAACGAGCTCCGGAACGCCGCGCTCGCCGGTTACACCGAGCAGCGGACGTATCAAGTGACCGACACATCCGGAAGGGTGCGCGCCGAGGAAATCGGGCAGATGGAGTATCGCGCGCCTGACAAGAAGACTTTTCTCACGACATCCGAATCAGGTTCGGGCCTCGTTCGCCGGCTGGCCCTCAATCCGCTGATTGCGAGCGAAGTCGACGCAGCCTCCACCAAGCAGCATCACGACAGCGCGATTACGCCGGCGAACTACACGCTGGAACCTCTCGGCGAACAACAGGTCGGCCCTTACCGTTGCATCCTTGCTCGAGCTACACCGAAGCGAATAGACAAGTACCTGTTTGAAGGAAAGGTCTGGATCGATTCAGAGGACTTTGCCGTCGTTCAAATCACCGGGCATCCCGCCAAGAAACTTTCTTTCTGGATCGAGCGAGTCGACTTCGTACGCAAGTACCAGAAAATCGACGGGTTCTGGCTACCGCAAAAGGATGAAACGCACGTGCAAGTCAGAATGTACGGGCATAAGGTTCTCACAATCGATCATCAGAATTACACCATCGCCGGGACCAGAGCCACCGAGGAGTCATTTCAAAATGCAGAAAAGTAAGAGCAGCTGGCTGATCAACCGAGCGGCCCCGCGGCTGAGCCGTCTTTTCTTCGCGATGCTTATCCTCGCATGTATTTCGGGGCCTGCAGCCGCACATGCAGTTTTGGTTGAGTCGACTCCAGTGCCAGGGAGCACTTCTTCGGGACCTAACATCGCCATTCGGCTTCGCTTCAATGTAAGGATTGATGCGGACCGCTCGAGAATCACAATTATTCGCAGTGACGGCTCCGGCTGGAAGCTTCAGACACTAAAGGAGCCGGAGCCAAACACGCTGACCGCGAAAGCAACCGGCTTGCAGGCAGGAGTTTATCGGATCCGATGGCAAGTGCTAGCTTCCGACGGCCATATGACGTCCGGCGAAATCCATTTTTCCGTTGGGGGTTAAGCCCAAGTGCTGAATTGGATCGTTTCCCTTTACGGTCTTTTGTCGGTGCTCATACACGGATTGGTGCTTACCACCCAGTCCCTGGCCCTCGGCGGAGTCGTGTTCCTTCTTGTTGTCGTGTCACCGGCTTCGAACCTGCGAGATTCGAGCGAGAACTCAATACTGCGATGGGTCAGAGGCTGGGCGCTGCTACTCGCCCTGGCTGAGATTCTCTATGTCGCGTTGGACATTGCGATCCTTATGAAGTCTGGAGGATTCGCGTTCAGTGAGGTCATATCCGCCAACTTTGCCTTGGCTGGACTCCTAGCCTCTACCTCGGCCCTGGCGATTGCGATTGTTGCGAGTATGGACGGTCTGCGCCGAAGGGCGGTTCTGTTGGTACCCTCGGCATTGATCCTCACTGCCGCGACCATGACGAGCCATGCGGTGGCTCGCTTGGATCATCGTTTGCCACTGATCGTGCTGACGGCGGCTCATCATGCCGCGACAGCCGCTTGGATTGGCGGCCTGCCTTATTTATTGATTTCGCTAAAGGGCGCTTCCACGCCGCGAATGAAGCACGAACTATGCGTGAAGTTCTCACGGCTTGCCATGGTTAGCGTGGCGGTGCTTGTCGCGGCGGGATTCGGTTTGGCAAAGTTCTACGTGGGATCTTGGGACGCAACTTTTAGCACAACGTACGGGATCATGGTCATCGGAAAGGTTATCCTTTTTGGGATCTTGCTCAGCCTGGGGGCACTGAATTTCCGAATTGTTCGCCGACACTCGTCGTTGGATTTTCTCCGGCGCTTCGGAGAAGCTGAAATTGGAGTTGGATTTACAGTCATTTTATTGGCAGCGTCCTTAGCCTCGTTGGCCCCTTCGGTAGATACGCCTCAGCTGACTTTACCGATCGCGGGTGTCGCTGCGCGACTTGCACCGCGGTGGCCTCCAAAAATAATCTCAGCAAGTCAAGTAGCTCCCTACGGGGACGACAAATCGTCGGCGGCGTTGCCTGCCGCTGCAGCTGAAACGTCGATTTTGCCGAAGGCATCCGAGACGGGTGGATCGGTCGAAGTCAGTTGGATGGACGATCCGCACCATTGGGCGGCACTAGCTGTTATAGCAGTTGGACTGCTAGCACTTCTCGCGCGTTCAAGACGACTGCGGTACGCACGGAATTGGCCTCTGTTGTTCCCCGTGCTGGGGTTAATCCTTTTTTTGATGAGCGACTCCCAGTACTGGCCTATAGGAACAGGCAGTTTGTTGAGTAGCTTCCTGGACCCCGTCATTCTCCCTCATCGTCTAATCGAAGTTCTCATCGCCCTCTTCGGTATATTCGAATGGAGAGTTCAGACGCAACGCGTGACCTCCCCAAACGCCGGCCTTGTTTTTCCCAGCCTTGTGGCCGTCTGTGGCACCCTTCTCTTGGCGCATTCCCACGGCGCCGCCGATCCGCAGGTCCAACCGGAGTTGCTGTCTGAGACAAGCCACGTCTCCATAGCGATACTGGGAGTGGCGGGAGGTTGGTCACGGTGGTTGGAATTGCGGCTGCCGTCGATCGATCGAACGCGACGCGTGTTGTCCTGGATTTGGCCGATTTGCTTTCTGCTAGTTGGAATCCTGCTCGCGACATACCAGGGAAGTTGATTACACGGCCCGCGACTAAAGCCTTGGGCAGGATCCTGCTCGGAGTTCTAGAGTTCTTTTCGCCACTTCGCGCTTAGGGCCCGAATGTCGCGGTTCTCGAAAACCGGACCTCCGCGCTCGTCTGTTCCATGGACGGCGACATCCACCATGGCGCGAGCCAAGTCGTCGGCCCGAATGACCTGGTTAGGGAGAAGCACCCGAAACGCGGGGTAGATCCCTCGAAGCAGCCGGTAGCTAAAATTCGGCTCGTTCCTGGGCTCCACGGGGTAGATGTACGCGGGCCGAAAAATATAGACACGAGGGAAGCCCGCCGCGAGTAGCGCCTTCTCGGCCTCTCCCTTGTAGCGTGCGAAGGGCATCCGACTTCGTCCGGTCGGGTCCGCGCCACTCCCGCTTAAGAATGAGAACGCCGCGCCGGGGCTGCTGCCGTGGAAAACTCGCGCGAACTCGATCGTGTAGTCCACCGTTATACTGCGGAGCTGCGCGTCAGACACTGCTCCGGTGTACACGCCGAGGCAAAACACTGCTGCGTCCTGTCCAGAGAGCGCTTCCGCCAGTGCGGAGCAGTCCGCGAAGTCTTGATGAAGGATTTCTTTCAGCTTGGGATGCGAGAGGCCCAGCGTCTTGCGTCCGATGGCCGTTACACTGCCGACGGCGGGGTTCTCGAGCGCGTAGCGAAGGGCGTATCCTCCGACCATTCCCGTCGCGCCCACGATTGCGACGCGCTTCTGGGCACTCACTTGGTTCGTCGCTGTCATGACAGTGGCCGCTCCTCCAGCCAGTCGACGTAGAGAAGGCGCTCCGCAAACAGCCACGCGCCGTCCATCTTCGCGAACGTATCAAGGTAACGGAGCGAGGCGAGCATCAGGCGTCGTTTTCCACCGTCGATCGTGACGTGATGCGCCAGACAGTAAGCTTCTCCCGTTGCTCGGTCTCCCGTCAGTGTGAAGATTGTGCTCTGTCCGACGAAGTGCGTGGTGGCCGCGTACTGGTTCAGGTCTGCGAAGATCGGAGCGAGCGCCTCGCGCGAGTGCAGCTCCTGTGAAGGCGTCGGATCCTTGGCGTTCATGTACACCACGAAGTGGGTATCCGCGGTAAAGAGAGCCATCTGACCTTTCGCATCGCGGCGATCGGCGCAGTGCGCGTACGCCTCGACGAGCTCACGAATCGCGAGGCGATCCGCGGCTTCTTCGGGTGAGATGGCGACGTGTTTGCTCATGAGCGGGTCTCCTCACACTTTTCCACTTAGGTTCTCGGGAACCGGCCCTTGTCGCGACAGGCACGGCCCTGCGTTTGTTCGAACGCAACCCGGCCAGGCACGCACAGTTCGACCTCGGTCCCCAGCCCAGCCCTGCTAAAAAGCCGAAGCCGGGCACCGATACTTTCGGCACGCTCGCGCATTCCCTGGAGCCCCCAGTGGCCATTGCGCCCCCACTGAAGTTCTTGAGGACCAATCCCACACCCATTATCACGCACGGCGATGCGCAGTTCGGTTGGCCGAAACTCGACCTCCGTCTCAATATCTCTTGCATGGGAATGGCGGTAGGCATTTATAATCGCTTCCCGGCCAATACGGTAAACTTCATCGCGCGGCCCCGCTCTTAATCTTTCTTCCTTGCCGAGTACAACCACTCGAAAGTCCACTCCTGAACCGAGTCCCAAGTCGGTCTGAACACCTGCAAAGGCCTCGCCGAGAGAAGGAACGTCCTCCTCAGGCGAGCGTAATCTCTGCAGGGCAATTCGTCCCTCTTCGAGGGCGCGGTTCATCAGCAGGAGAACATCGCTAAATCGCTGCTTCTCAGCATATTCCGCGGGCAAGTTATCCACTGCCGCGTACAGCTGCATGGATGCTCCGAGGAATCCCTGCAGGAGCGTGTCATGAAGTTCCCGCGCAATACGTGTGCGTTCATCACGTCGCTCTTCGCAACGGTCATCGAGGTTTGGAAGCGTGGATCGACCGGGCCCGGGATTGCCGAAGAACGCACAAATTCCGCCGTTCAAATCCACCCCCATGGACCCGCGCGGAGAATTTCGAGCATTGTATTGGTGTCGCGAAGCAATTAAATCACCGATGCCCATGTCAATCCCCCTTTTGGTGATCTTCCGCAAGTAGGACCGAAATTCACTGGGCGAAGGGTAGCGCCTTCACAAATATGGCACAATCCGACCTTGGTCGCGCGAACTACTACTTAAGTGGTATTCGATTCGAGTGGATACTTGGCGGAATAGCCGACGGAATAGGACCACACTATTCAGGCAGGGAGAGTTTGAGCTTGTCGGCCATGCGGAGCAAATCAACTACCGATCCGGCCTGCATCTTCTGCATCACGTGGCCCCGGTGGATTTTTACTGTGGCCTCGCTGGCTCCGATTTCGGATGCAATCTGCTTATTGAGCATTCCGGAGACCACCAGAGTCATAACCTCACGCTCTCGTGCGGTCAATGCGTGATAGCGCTGTTGCAAGTCGTGGATCTCGGCCTGTCGTTCTCGATCCGTGCGGTCACGCTGGAGGGCCTGGTGAATTGCGTCCAGTAGATCCTGATCCCTGAAAGGTTTCGTCAGAAATTCAACGGCGCCCGACTTCAATGCCCTGACGGACATGGGAACGTCTCCATGCGCCGTAACAAAGATGATGGGGATTTGCACGCCGGCCTCGGCCAACTGGCGCTGGAAATCGAGCCCACTCATCTGCGGCAGCCTTACGTCCAGAACTAAACAACTTGAATCATTGGTGCGTTTCCGCCTTAGAAACTCCTCACCAGTCGCAAAGGACTCGGCACGCAGGCCAACTGACTCGACGAGATCCTGTATCGACTGACGCATGCCGCGGTCATCGTCGACGATGAAAACAGTGGGAACAGCCGCGGATTTCATGCCTGCGCCTCGGGTTCGCTGGGGAGAGTGAAATGGAAGGTGGCGCCTGCTCCCTCATTGGCTGTGGCCCACAGTCGCCCTCCGTGAGACTCCACGATTGAACGAGTAATGGCCAAACCCATACCTGTTCCCTCTGGTTTCGTCGTATGGAACGCATCGAACATCCGTTCGGCATTTTCCGCCGGCAATCCTACACCGGTGTCGCTGAGCGAGACGATCAGCTGACCTTGGGCATCAGGACGCGCGCGAATCGCCAATTCGCCTCCGGTGCCTTTCATGGCCTCGATCGCGTTCAGCATCAAGTTCATGAAAACCTGTTGAAGCTGCACGCGGTCAGCGACGATTCTGGGCGTATCTGCGTCGATCTCGGAACGGATCGTTACAGAGTGCCGAATCGCTTCGGTTCTGAGCAGAGCGGCCATTTCTCGAATAATAGCCCTGACGTCGACCATCTCACGTTTAGGCGGCTTGCCTTTTTTGTAGAAGGACCGCAAGCGGTTGATGACATCGGCCGCACGGTTTCCCTCCTGCTCACTTCGAGTTGCTGCCGTGCGCGCCCTTTCCAGGTTAGGGGGATCATGTGCAAGCCAACGCAAACAGGTACTGGCGCTTGTGATTGAGGCGGCAATGGGCTGCTTGATTTCGTGCGCCAGCGCGGCGGCTAGTTCTCCCATCATGTTGATTCGGTTGATGTGCGACAGATCAGCCTCTAACTGGCGTAGCCTTTCGCGCTCTTCTTCCGAATGCTTTCGTTCCGTAATATCCATGGTGATGCCGACGTAGTCGCCTAGTTCTCCAGATGGATTGTGATGTCCTATGCCGCGCAGGAATCTGATGGTGCCGTCAGGACGACGAATCCGGAAATCCACGTCGTAATCCGCTCCCGCGCGAATTGCACTTTCAAGTCCTGCCCTGAGAGCAGGCTCGTCTTCCGGGTGAATGGAGTTGTAAAAGCGTTCGAATGGAATCGCGCCTCGGCTGGGATCGAAACCATATAGGCGAGCGTTTTCGTCCGATGAATGAAATATCTGCCGTGTGACCAGATTGCACGCCCAACTGCCGGTGTGAGTCAGGCTTTGCGCTTCCGCAAGGTATGCTTGCTGGCGTCGCAACTCCTGAGTCAATAGCTCCTGCGCTGTGACATCCATTGTGGTACCGATATAGCCTTTGAAAGCTCCTTGTTCAACAACGGGATTAGAGACGACGCGAACATACCGCATCTCCCCGTCCGGTCGGACAATTCGGTGCGTTACATCGCAGATGCAATGCTCTTCATGCATCGCCTTGACTTTTTCGGCAATGAGGGCTCGATCCTGTGGGTGGACGTAAGCCAGACACTGCTCAAGGCCTGGGGCGCCGTTCTTCGGATCAAGGCCGAAAATCCTATATAGTTCGTCGGACCAATAGAGACCTAGGTCCTCCCCCCAGCTGATCCCTAAGTTGGTGGACGCCCAGCTCCCAACATGGGCGAGGCGCTCACCTTCGCTTAGGTAGAGTTGGCTTCGCCGCAAGGCCTGTTCTGCTCGCTTTCCTTCAGTGACATCCTGGACGGTGCCGAACATTTCATACGGCCGTCCCGAAGCGTCCCTCCTCGCATCGGCCCGGCTATGCACCGTGCGCACTTCTCCATTCGGACGGACGATCCGATGTTCTGCGTCTGCAGGCACTCCGGAGAGAAGGGACTCCTCTGCCTTCCGGAACATAGATTCTCGATCTTCAGGGTGGATCATTTCTCGAAGCATCGCTATGTCGATGGGATGTTCCTGCGGCGCCATCCCATAAATACGATAGGTCTCGTCAGACCAGGCCAGGCTACCCGTCTCGAGGTTCCAGTCCCAGTGTCCGACGTGGGCGATTCGTTGAGCTTCTTCAAGCCTGGCGTTACTGTCCTGGAAGCTGCCTGACATTCGCTGCAGAGCTTCCTCTGCGCGTTTCCGATCAGTGATGTCCTGGGTCGTACCGAACATTTGGGTTCGGCCTTTTGAATCTTTCTTCACTTCACCTAAGCTATGGACGACGCGTATTTCCCCATCGGGACGAATGAGCCGATGTTCACTGTCAGCACGCGTCCCAGAACGGATAGCCTCTTCCGCTGCCCGAAATACAACCTCTCGATCATCCGGATGGAACATTTCCCCCACGATCGCTATGTCCATGGAGCCCACCTGGGGCGTCAACCCAAAGATGCGGTAGGTTTCTTCCGACCAGATCACCTGATTTGTTTCAAGATCCCATACCCAGTAGCCAAGATGGGCAACGCGTTGGGCTTCTTCGAGCCAAGCTTTGCTTTCTTGCAAATCCCGGGACAGGGCATGGTGGGCTTCCTCGGCGTGCTTTAATTCCGTGACGTCTTGAACGGTACCGAACAGCCCGCGGGCCCTTCCGGATGCCCCATTGGCCGGATCGCCCGGTCTTGCACTCCAAAGCTTTGAGGTGATGGCATGTACCGTGCGCACTTCTCCGGTTGGCGTGATAATTCGAAACTCCGCAACGGGGTGCACGCCAGCGTCAAGCTCTACGTCCACTCCGCCGTAGAGACCTTCTCGGTCCTCAGGGTGGACCATTTCGCGGACCGCTGCTAAGTCCATTGGACGTTCTTGTGGTTTGAGCCCAAAGATTCGATAAGTCTCGTCCGACCAAACGACCACGTTCGTCTCAAGATCCCACTCCCAGTAGCCCACATGTGCGACGCGTTGTGCTTCTTCAAGCCTGGCTTTGCTTTCTTGTAAGTCGCGTGACATCAATAAACTGGCGAGTAGCGTCGCAAGCCGTTGACCGATTGCTTCGAATAACCTCCGCTCTTGCAAAGTCCAGCTCCGCGCCCGCGAACATTGGCCCAGGCCGAAGATATAAGGCTTATCGATTTTTGGATCGACAGCCAAGCAGATCTGCGATCGCACACCGAAACGTTTCGCAATTTCGGCTGGTATAGGATTGTCGGATCGCATGCCAAACCGCACGGCAGCTTCCGAGGACCTGACGATGCGGTGCATGTGAGCGACTTCCGCGTCCATCGGGAAATCTCGACCCACACACGAAGAATCAGCAAACCCTGGACGCGCACACTCGATCACGGTTCGCCACGTTTGGCTCTTTGGATCACATGGATAGATCATCCAGGCTCGGTCGCAACCGAAAATGGACAAGGCGGCATCGAGCGCGTGGCTCATCGTCCGATCGAGATCGTCGGTGCCTTGAACAGTCCGGTTGATCCGGTCCATACTTTCCAAAAACCAGACACGGGATCGGCGCTCTTCGTCGGCGGGTTTACCTTGGGTTTCTACTGGAACTTCACGCGACTTCCGAGTCTTGCGAATTTTCATGAGCGCGGCACCAATCGTTATGCGGGTATCCTAGTCCGAAGCGATATTTAACCGAAGTGATTTCGCACATTTCAACCGGCAAAATGACTAATTGCTCGCGCGGCCATAAGTTTTAGTCCAAATCAGGATGCGGCGGCACCGTATCAGCTCTTGTCATCCAGCCGTGCAGCTGCCCACAGCCCAACCTTCTTGAGCAGACGGACCAACTCGGTTCTTTCGTTGGTTTTGAGCACGGCCATGGTTTCCTCCATGTCGTTCGCGTGCTTTTGAAAGGCGCGCTCGATCAAGCGTCGGCCCGCCTCCGTTAACTCGACGATCCTGCTGCGCCTATCCTTGCGGGTGGTAACCCTCCGAAGCAGTTTCCGCGCCTCCAGACGATCGATGGCCGCGGTGATCGAACTGCTGGTCAGCAGAACCCTCTTGCCTACGGTATTGACCGGCAACGGTCCCTTGTGGAGGAGCACTTCCAACACGGCGAAATCCGAAAGCCCCAGGCCGAGCGCGGACACACTTTGGAGCGCGTTCTTTTCGATCGCGCGGGCTGCTTTCCACAGAATGAGCCAGACTCGTACCGCTGGTTCTCGGCCCCCCTGTGCGGCGGATACGTCTAAGTCGCTCATTGTCCTGCGGGGCTTCCCGGCCCAATCATATTCGATGTCGAGGGGTGTAAGCTACTAGATCTCCCATGAAAATGCCTGAATCCTTCTGACGGGCTTCGGCATCTATCTCGATGTCGAGATAATTGCTTTGGGGGCTCCGCACGGAAAAGAGCTAAGGATCCCCTAAGTCCTGGAGGCACAACATGATTCGCCGGCTTTACTTTACGGATGACAGTCTTGCGACCGCGATTCTAAGGCTCACCTTGGGCGCCGTCTTCTTCGTGCACGGCGCGCAGAAGATGCTGGGTTGGTTTGGAGGATTCGGATTCCGAGGGACGATGGGTTTCTTCACCGACCTGATGCATGTTCCGGCCCCGCTGGCCTTCTTGGCGATTGCGGCCGAGTTCTTCGGCGGCATTGGACTCATCTTTGGATTCTTGACTCGCATTGCAGCTCTCGGAATCGGAGTGAATATGGTCATCGCGATTCTGACGGTGCATCGCGCGTTTGGATTCTTCATGAACTGGACCGGCACTCAAAAAGGCGAGGGATTTGAGTTTCACCTGCTGGTGCTCGCGATTGTCAGCTTTCTTATAATTCGTGGAGCAGGCGCTTATTCGGTTGATCGCGTTCTCACTCTCTCCGTGTTTTCCGGCGCTACGGAGTCGCGTCTGGCGCGCTCATGAGCACCGGGAATCAAGAAGGAGTCGCAAACATGCAAATCGGTATCGACAGCTTTGGGGCAGTCATCTCCGATCCAGCAACCGGACTCAGCCTCAGCCCCGTCCAACGGATGCAGAATCTTCTGGAAGAGATCGAGCTCGCCGACCAGGTCGGGCTGGATGTTTTTGGCATCGGCGAACATCATCGGGCCGAGTTCCTCGACTCAGCGCCGGCGGTAATTCTGAGCGCGGCTGCCTCGCGAACGAAAAACATCCGACTTTCGAGCGCGGTAACCGTTCTAAGCGCAGCCGATCCGGTTCGAGTCTTCCAGGAGTTCGCCACTCTGGACTTGATCTCACATGGCCGCGCGGAGATCGTCGCGGGCCGCGGTTCCTTCGTGGAGTCGTTTCCACTCTTCGGTTTCCAACTGGAAGATTATGACGCGCTCTTCTCCGAGAAGCTGAATCTGCTCTTGAAGATTCGCGAGGACATCCGCGTTCACTGGTCAGGCAAATATCGCGCCCCGCTCACTGGCCAAGCGGTCTATCCGCGTCCACTGCAAAATCCGCTGCCGATATGGGTCGGTGTGGGTGGCACGCCGGCCTCTTTCGTCCGTGCAGGCGAACTCGGTCTCCCACTGGCGGTCGCCATTATCGGTGGAGAGCCACGACGCTTTCGTCCACTGATCGATCTCTATCGGGAGACCGGCCGTCGAGCCGGTCACGGGCCCGAGAAACTGATGGTGGGACTCCATGCCGTCGGCTTTCTGGGAGACACGACCCGGCAGGCCGCGGACGATTTCTATCCGGGTTACGCGCATACCTTCACGGAGATTGGAAAGGAACGCGGTTGGCCCCCCACGACGCGGGCGCAATTCGACGCGGTGCGCGGCCCCACGGGTGCGTTGATCATCGGCGATCCAGAGAGGGTCGCGGAGAAAATACTCTACGTGAACGAAGCCCTTGGCGGCCTCACTCGCATTACGTTTCAAATGGGCGTGTCAGCGCTCCCGCATCAGAAGATGTTGCGGTCGATCGAACTTCTGGGGACTCGAGTAGTCCCGATCATCCAAAAGGAGTTCGCCGCTGCAACGGCGCGCGCGTAACCATGATCGACGGGGACTCGATGCCGAAAGGACGCAAGCCATGCCACACAGCATATCGGAGCTGCTGATTCGAAATCTTCGCGACGTCTTCGGTGAAAACGATCCCGCGCGTCGGCGCGCGGCCATCGATGAGCTCTGGGCCGAAGATTGCGTGTTCTACGATCCCAGCAAGGGCGCCATCCGTGGCCGCGACGCGATCGATCGCATCGCGGGGGCGGTCAAGGCTACTCACCCTGAGTTTCGATATCAGCCAATTGCTGAGCCCGAAGAATCGGGCGATGCCGGAAGGGTCCGATGGGTATCGGGCCGCCCTGGGGATGCGCCGGCTTATGCCGGGACTGATTTCATCATTTCCCGGGACGGTCGGATCGCCGCCCTCTATATGTTTTTCGACAAGCTGCCCTGAGCCACACTTTGCCGTGAGAAGTTCTCATGGATGGCTGCTTGAGTCTCTTCAACCCCTCTGCGCCAGCAGCGCCGCGGCGCGCTTCCCAATTTTTTTTAGCGCCGCTTCTAGGCCACGAAGCTCATCAGGGCTCAGTTCGGAGAACACTCTCCCCATCTGCCCTGAATGCGTTCGGAAGGCTGTAACAATGAGGTCCTTGCCGCGTGGGGTGAGGGCGACGATCCGAACTCGCCGGTCTTCTGCACTCTCGACCCGGCTCACCAAGCCCTTGTCGACGAGGCGGTCAACCGCCGTACTGATCGAGCCTGGGGTCAGATCGACGATTGGGCCTATCGTATTGACGGGCATAGGCCCTTTGTGCAGAAGGACTTCCAGCACAGCGAAATCCGAGAGGCCGAGTCCGATCTCTTCAATATCAGCGGCTGCGTACCTTGTCAGGGCGCGCATCGCCTTCATCATTACCAGCCAGACGTGGTCCGTCCCTTGAATGCCTCGGGCCATAAAAAACCTGAATCTTCCAGAAGTGTACGCCATCACATGTATTGACGTCAATATAATTGGCGTCATGCTTTATGGTCATCAAGCAAAGGAGAACCCGATTATGAGAACCGCTTCCGTAATCGCCCGATACTTGGCAGGTGTGATCTTCCTCGTTTTCGGCCTGAACGGCTTCCTGAACTTCATTCCCATGCCCCCGCCTGTGGGCATCGCGGGACAGTTCTTAGGCGTCCTGTACGCCTCGCATTACCTATGGGTGATCTTCGGGTTTCAGCTCATTGCAGGTGTTCTTCTGCTGGTCAACCGTTACGTACCGTTGGCGGTAGCCATGCTGTCGCCAGTGCTGGTCAACATTCTTACTTTCCACGCTTTGATGGCCCCGAGCGGGCTTCCTCTGGCCCTTTTCGTGGCTGCACTGTGGGCGGTAATTTTCGTCGATGTGCGACCGGCCTTCGCCGGGTTGTTCCAATCGCGCTTGCAGCCAAGAACGTGACGAGGTCAAAATGCTGTAGAGCTTGAGGGCAAACACGAGCACCAAACTTGCGCCACGATTTGAGGAGGCATCAGCCATGCCGAATGATCGAACAATTCTCATCACCGGAGTGACAGGCAAACAGGGCGGCGCCGTGGCGCAAGCGTTGGACGGCACCGGCTTCCGTCTGCGCGGTCTGACGCGGAAGCCCGATGGCGGGCGGGCGGCAGCGCTGGCGCGCAACGGCGTCGAGATCATCCAGGGCGATCTCGATGACGAGGCGACGCTGCGCCGCGCATTGGCCGGCGTTTGGGGTGTCTTCGGCGTACAGACCTCATTGGAGGCGGGCGTTGAGCGGGAAGAGGCGCAGGGCAAGCGTCTTGCGACGCTGGCGCGCGAGGCCGGAGTCGAGCACTACGTCTACACATCCGTGGGATCGGCTCACAAGCGGACGGGCATCCCGCACTTCGACAACAAGTGGCGGATCGAAGAAACCGTGCGAAGCCTCCGCTTCTCTTCTCATGTGATCCTGCGTCCGGTGTTCTTCATGGAGAACCTGCTGGCGCCCTTTAGTCTCCAGGGCTCCACGCTCGCCTGGGCGCTTGGCCCTGGCACCAAGCTACAGATGATCGCGGTGGACGACATCGGCTGGTTCGGTGCGCGCGCGTTCACTGAAGCCACCGCTTTGAATCGCCGCGAGATCGATCTCGCCGGTGACGTGCGAACGATGCCAGAGGCGGCGGAGATCCTGACCGAGGCGTTGGGTCGGCCGATTAAGTTCGCGCAGACGCCAATCGAACAGGTCCGCCAATACAGCAAGGAAACGGCGGTGATGCTGGAATGGTTCGATCGCGTCGGCTACAGCGCCGATATCGCTGGCCTGGAACGCGAGTTCGGCCGCTCGCTCACGAAGCTCCCCGGTTGGGCACGCCGCCACGCGCGACCAAATGGGCAGACCCAGGGAGCGCTCGCATGAAAGCTGTCAGATTGTTGGAATAAGGTGGGCAATTGGTGTTCAACGATGTACCAACGCCGACGATTGCACGCGACGAGGTCCTGGTGAAGGTCAAGAGTACCGCCGTTAATCATCTGGATCTTGTTAAGGCTAAAAGCCGCGCGCGAGCGCTAATGCACAGCAGATGAAAACCTCAATAAGAACACACGAGGGCCGAGTGGCGTTGGTCACAGGCTCTGCTCAAGGTATCGGTCAAGCGATAGCGCTGGCATTGGCAGGCCGAGGCGCAAAGGTGATTGCGACCGACCTCAAGCCTCCGCACGAAACCGTCCATAAAATTGGTCCCGCGGGATGCGCGCTTGAACTTGATGTATCACAGGAAGAGCAGTGGCGTTCGGTAGCCGCCAAGGCCGGAGATATGGGCGGGGTCGATATTGTTGTCAATAACGCGGGTTATTTTCCAAATCGCTCCATCGACGATCTGGATCTGCCGACGTGGCGTAAGACGATGGCTACAAATTTAGACTCACACTTTTTAAGCGTGAAATATTTCTTGCCAGCGATGAGGAAGAAGAAGTGGGGCCGCTTCATCGGAATATCGTCAAATATGGTGGGCTTGGCCATACCCGGCATGAGCCACTACATTGCTACAAAGATGGGAATCATCGGGTTCATGAGAGGTTTGGCAAATGATATTGCGAACGACGGCATTACAGCGAACTCGGTTTTGCCCGGCCTGACGAATACGCTGGCAACCGCGCCCCAATCTGAAGAGCAAAAACGCGCCACGTGGGAACAGCAGGCGATTAAGCGGCTGGGAGAACCCGAGGATGTGACAGGTGCCGTACTTTTTTTGACAAGCGACGATGCGGCATTCATCACCGGCCAGGCAATTGTCGTTGACGGTGGCCAGTATCGCATCGGCTGAGGAAGCAAGGACGAATGGAGGCAAGGGTGCCATGATGCAACTGAAAAATCGCAGACGACTGCTGGTGTGGCCACGTCTCGCCGCTCTGATTGGAATTATGTTTCTGCTGTTCGGTTATGCCCCGGCGCGGTCTCAGGCGCGGAATCACCCTGATGGCCCGGACCTGGGTGCGAGAGCGCGGCAGGCAACGATCGCGATTTTTCGAGATCGCGATTCCACGGCCATCGATCGCTTCTTTTCCGAGCCGTTCGTGCAACACGATCCGAACATTGGGGACGGACTGCCCGGCCTGAGGGCCTTCGTGACCGAGTTGGCGAACGTCCCCACGACCAACGTCACGATTTATCGCACGATTGTGGATGGCGACATCGTCATGCTTCATTCGAAATACGAAGGCTGGCCCGGCTTTTCGGGGCCGGTCATAGCGTTTGACCTCTTTCGCTTCAAGGACGGCAAAATCGTCGAACATTGGGGCGGACAAGCTGCCGAGGCCGGTCCCAATCCGTCCGGCCATACGCAGGTGGATGGTCCGGCCGCTGTTGTCGATCGCAAACAGACGGAGGCGAATCGGACTCTCGTTCGCAACTTCAAGCAAGCTGTAACCGTTGAATTGCGTTTTGATCGTGTCGATGAATTCATCGACGGCGATCATTATGTCCAGCATGCCTCCAAGGTTGGTGATGGGACCGCACAGATGAAAGCGCGGGTGTCCGGCGTTGTAAAGCCCGGCGCCACCCAAGTGCTGATACCTCGCCGGTATATTGCGGATGGCAATTTCGTGCTTTGCCTGGTCGAGGCACGCACCGAACCGCCCACGGCAAACTACGATCTTTTTCGAGTTGAAAACGGCAAAATTGCGGAGCATTGGGACGTGCTCTCTATTATTCCGCCGCAGAATCGGTGGAAGAACACCAACGGCCCCTTCTGAGAATCATATGGAAAGTGCTCCGACGTTGACCGCAAGTTATTTCCGCCGAAGCCATCGCCACCGCCGCCCCGTTGGCGGTGATCCGCCTCGGCCAAAGCCCTTTTGGCGCCCAAGAAGATGAGCTTTCCATTTGTCGCTCGCGGTATGATCATTTCTGCGCAACCGTATTGCACATGCGCAAAACGATCAATCTCGATGGTATCAGCATATTCGTGGCCGCCGCGGGGGCCGGGACGTTCAGCGCCGCTGCCGCCCAGCTCCAGCTTCCAGTCTCGACGATAAGCAGGGCCCTCACCCGGCTTGAAAAGAATCTTGATTTGTTGCTTGTGCGGAGGAGCCAGCGAGGGCTTGCACTTACCGACGCCGGGAAGGAATACCTCGTATTCTGTAAGCGCGCGCTGCGAGCTTTGCGCGAGGGGCGCGAGCTGGTTGATATGCATCGTGCCAGTCCTGCGGGTCTCTTACGAGTCGCTTGCCCCATTACCATGGCTCGCGACGCGATCGCACCCTTGCTGGGCAAATTTGTGGAGACATTCCCAGAGCTTAGAGTGGAGCTTGAAACGTATTCCTCCGAGTTCGATCAGGAACCTAAGGAAAACATAGACGTTTTCTTCAAGGTTCGGTCACCCAAAGATTCGCCCCGGCGGATTCGTTCCTACCCCGGTGTCGTTCGAGCGCTCTTCGCGACCCACAAGTACTTGCAGACTCGCGGGACGCCCGCCGAACCAGCGGATCTTGTCTCGCACCGCTGTATCGGATCGGGGCGATGGACCCTATCGAAAAGGCGGGAGATGGTGACGCCCCATCTGACGTTCCATCTCTTAACAGACGATCCGGTTGTCCATCGACAGGTTGTATTGGATGGCGGTGGCATTGCTATTCTGCCGTTATATATGGCTCTTGAATCTGCGATGGCCAAGCGGCTCGTATCCATATTGCCGGGATGGCAGCCCAAACCGGTGGTGCCGTGCGCGCTATATTCCGACAGCGCTCGTTTGACCCCTAAGGTCGAAGTCTTTTTAGATTTCATCGAGAAATACCTCGGAACCGATCTCGATCCGCGCCTGCGAGGTACCAAGGCGAGAGATTGCTTTACGGATTCCAAGCAGGGCCGTCCCGCTCTCGCTCGGTAATAAGTTCCGTCCCAAATCAGCTTTGCATTTATGCAACGCCACTTTGCTTTATTGAGAACATCGCCGTCACGCCGGCGGCATCTATAGTCGTGTGGGTACGAGAAAGCGCCGCAGTGAGGCGCCGATGACTTAGGAGGAAATCTTATGACGCCTGGCTCCACGCAACACAGCGAACGCCTGACGCGCAACAATGCACTGCTCCTACTGGTCGATCACCAGGTCGGCTTATATACCGGCATTCGTGACATCGACGTCCTTCAACTCAAGCACAACATCATCGGTCTGACGCGGGCGATGCTCGCACTCAAAGTGCCGGTTATCGTGACCACGACGACGGAGAAAATGTGGGGGCCGCTCATCCCCGAACTCGGCGACGTTCTGCACGGCGTGCCTACCATCGAACGAACCACCGTCAACGCGTGGGACGAGAAGCGCGTCGTCGATGCGGTCAAGGCGACAGGGCGCAAGAAACTCATCGTGACGGGTATTTCCACAGATGTTTGCCTCGCCTTGCCGGCCATAGCTGCCCTTGCCGAGGGATTTCAGAGTTATGCAGTCATCGACGCGTCCGGTGGCTTCACTCAGACTCAGGTCGATATGGGAATCCAGCGCATGCAGCAAGCTGGAGTCGTTCCGGTTGGCTATTCCACTGTCGCTGTTGAACTTTTGGCCGACAATGCGGCGCCGGAGGCCGAGGCAGTCTATGCAGCACTAGGCATGCCGTTCAGCGCGTTGGTCTTCGGTCTTAGGCAGTACTATGGTTCTTTGGGCAGATAGCGACTTAAAAGTTCGATTGCTCGGAAGCCAAGGTCGCGAAGATCTCGGTGGGACAACCCGAGCTTGCATCAAGGGCGTGCGTTCGGCCGCGAGCCGGTGATCAGGATCTCTACCAATCTTTTGGCGCTCTGCTGCCAGTCAGGGCTGGTCGTCACGTTGGCGACGCCCACAAGGGCCCGAAGGAGATCCATAGGATCAAGGTCCTTTCGTATGTCGCCGCTCTGGATCGCGCGTTTCACCAGGGAGCGAAGCGCTTCCTGCATCTGAGCGTAGGAGGCTGCGAACACTTTCTTGTGATCGCCCACCAGCGTATTGAGCGCAGAGGCGATGAGCTGTTTTGCCGCGATGGCATCAACGAAGAGCAGTAGCCAGGCTCGCAACGCTTCGATCGGTGTCATGGTTTCAGCGAACTTTCGCTCTGCTGCGGCCAGCTTTTCCAACTCGGACCGATAAACCGCCTGTAGAAGTTCCTCGCGCGTCGGAAAGTGGCGATACAAAGTCCCCGGCCCAACACGTGCCTGTTTGGCAATGTCGTCCAGGCTGGCATCTGCGCCCGACCGGGTGAACGCCTCCTTGGCAGCCTCCAAAATGCGTTCGCGATTCCGCTGCGCGTCGGCGCGGGGCTTTCGATGGGCAGGTTGTGACCGTTTCGTCGGCATATCAAAAAACTCAAAAAAACTTGTAACCGGAGAGCCCCTCCGACTATCTTATCAAGTGCGGAGACACTCTCCGTTTTATGCGAGCCGTCGCCACTTGTCAATAGGCACTTGCTCAAGCAGCTGGCAGAAGGAGAAAAACATGGTGGGAACATTCGGAGCTACATCAACCACAGAAGAAGTTTTGTCCGGTATCGATCTACATGGCAGGCGAATCCTGGTGACCGGCGTTTCGGCCGGGATCGGCGTGGAGACGGCGCGGTCACTCGCCGCCCATGGCGCGAACGTAGTTGGCACAGCGCGCGACTTGGCCAAGGCCGCGGCGGCGAGAAGTCAAATACGAAAGGCCGCGGCGGCGAACGGTGGAAGCTTTGAGCTCGTCGAACTCGATCTGGCCAGCCTTGCGAGCGTCCGAAACTGCGCCGATCAACTGCTCCGAAAGGGCGAGCCGCTTGACGTGATCATCGCCAACGCAGGCGTGATGGCCACGCCGTTTAGCGATACGACCGACCATTTCGAGATGCAGTTCGGCACCAACCACTTGGGCCACTTCGTCCTGGTAAACCGGATTGCAAGGCTTCTTCGTGCAGGCGGACGGGTCGTAAACTTGGCCTCTGCAGGCCACCGCTTCTCGAATGTGAACCTTGACGATCCCAATTTTGAGAGAACTCCGTATGATCCCTTCTTGGCATATGGCAGATCGAAGACCGCAAACATCCTTTTTGCAGTTGCCTTTGACCAGCGTTATCGCTCACGAGATATTCGTGCCGCTGCTGTCCATCCTGGGGTAATACAGACGGAGTTAGGCCGCCACATGGATCCGTCCATGTTAAAGGCGATGATGGACCAATTGGAAAAACAGCTTGCAGCGGAGGGTAAGAGTTCCTTCCCGTGGAAGACAATTCCTCAAGGCGCAGCGACTTCGATCTGGGCAGCGGTGGTTGCTCCGGCCAGGGAAATTGGTGGGAAATACTGTGAGAACTGCCATGTAGGTCAAGTGGTCCCTGAAGATATAGCGATCAGCCCCACAAGCGAAGGAGTCCGTGCTTATGCACTTGATCCCAACGCTGCGGAGGCGCTTTGGAAGAAAAGCGAAGAAATGGTTGGAGAATCTTTCTAGCCGTTCGTATGTCGTACGCAAGAAAAATCAAAAAAGCGGATCAAGAAAAGGGAGAAACACGATGACAAAACAGGCGAAGCTTGGTGGCAGCTTTACACTTCCCGGCACCCCAATCAAGCTGGTCCGCATGGGTTACGGCGCGATGCAGCTTGCGGGCCCTGAGGTATGGGGGCCTCCACGAGACGTAGACGCCGCGATTGCTGTCCTGCGGGAGGCCATCGCATCTGGCGTCAACCAGATCGACACCAGCGACTATTACGGCCCGCATACAACCAATCAGATCATCAAGAAGGCACTTCATCCCTATCCAGCTGACTTGGTCATTGTCACCAAGCTGGGAGCCCGTCGTGGTGAAGATAAGTCATGGCTACATGCGCTTTCGCGCAAGGAGCTGATCGACGGCGTTCACGACAACCTTCGGAATCTTGGCATCGACGCTCTCGACGTCGTCAACCTTCGAGTGGGTGGAATGATGGAACCGTCGGAAGGATCGATCGAGGCTCCTTTGAGTGCCCTTGTCGATCTGAAGCGTCAGGGCTTGATTCGCCACATCGGTCTGAGCAACGTAACTCCCGCACAATTCGAAGAAGCTCAGAGAATGACGGAGATCGTTTGCATCCAAAACTTCTACAACGTGGCAAGCCGCAAGGACGACACCTTCATCGACGCTCTCGCAGAGCAAGGGATCGCTTACGTCCCATTCTTCCCGTTGGGAGGGTTCACGCCGTTGCAATCGTCGACACTCGATCAGGTTGCGGCATCGATGCAGGCGAGCCAGATGCAGGTCGCGCTTGCCTGGCTTTTGCACCGTTCTCCTAACATTCTGCTGATTCCGGGCACCTCTTCAATAAGCCATCTTCGCGAGAATCTCGGTGCCGCAACTTTAGAATTTCCTGCGGATGCCCTCGCCCAGATCAACGCGATCGCCGGGAGCGTTCAGGCGAGGTCTCAGTCGGCGCGTTAGTTCCGTGTTTCGATAACTTCATGCAAAGGAAGGAGCGACTATGAAAATCTTTGTGACTGGAGCAACAGGCTTTATCGGTTCTGCGATCGTTCGGGAACTCATCAACGAAGGATATCAAGTACTCGGTCTTACTCGCTCAGATGCGGGCGCAAAGTCCCTTATCGCGGCTGGCGCCGAGGTGCATCGAGGCGATCTCGAAGATCTGGAAAGCCTGCGCAGCGGAGCGGCCGCTGCGGATGCCGTGATCCACACTGCCTTCATCCACGACTTCTCGAAATTCAAGGAGAACTGCGAGATCGACAGGCGCGCCATCGAAGCGCTTGGTTCCGCACTCGAGGGTTCCGACCGACCCTTGATCGTCACTTCCGGGACCGGGATGGCGGGTCCTACGCCGGGGCGCCTCTCAACGGAAGACGATCCGCCATATTCCGGCCCCGGTTCAATCCCACGCATCGCGTCAGAAGAGGCAGCGGCTTCGATTGCGGGACGCGGCGTGTGCGTTTCGGTGGTGCGCCTTCCTCAGGTCCACGATCCGGAGAAACAAGGGCTCGTCACCTATGCCATCGCTATCGCTCGCGAGAAAGGCGTCTCAATCTTCGCCGGCGCCGGCGCAAACCGCTGGCCGGCGGTGCACCGCCTCGACGCAGCGCGCCTTTACAGGCTCGTACTCGAGAAAGGTGTTGCGGGAGCCAGATATAACGCCGTGGCCGAGGAGGGCGTGCCGTTTCGAGAAATCGCTCAGGCGATCGGCCGTCGTGTGAACGTTCCGGTGGTCAGCAAATCTCCCGAGGAAGCAGCGGAGCACTTTGGCTGGCTCGCGCATTTCGCGCTGATGGATAGCCCGGCGTCGAGTGAGCGAACGCGAAAGCTGCTGGGCTGGCGGCCGACGCGGACCGGCCTTATCGCCGATCTCGACGCGGCGCAATACTTCGAGCCAAGAACAGACCGCGCGGTTGCGGCTCGGTAGTAGTATTCGGCGTCGGTGGCACTCGGCCGAGTGCATGAGCGCTCGGCCGTGCCATCGGTCCAAGAAACTCGTATCCTGGCATCGATGCCAATTTGCCAAAGGCCTGAGAGGTGACGATGCCGAAAACCGAATACAAAGCTTTTGAAGCCCTGGACCCCTTCTTCGAAGTCGTCATGGAAGGCCTACGCGGACTCGTTGACGGCAAACACTATTTCGACACATTCGCCGAAGACGCAACCTTTGAGTCCCGCTATCACTTCCCCGGTTGGCCTGTGATGATTCGAGGACGAGCCAACCTAATGGCTGCCCTCTCGGGATACGGCAAGACGATCAAGCTTCACTCCGGCGATGCGCTTGTCGTGCATCGCTCTCAGGATCGTCGCGTCGTGATCCTGGAGTACGAAGTGCACGGAAGAATTCTCTCCAGTGGTGCAGGCTATGACAACAGGTTCATCTCGGTCGTCACCATTGAAAATAGAAAGATAATTTATTGGAGAGATTACATGGATTCTTTAGCTGCCTTGACGGCGCTGAATGGTGTCCGTTAGGTCTGGTTTCCTTGCTTCGGCTTACTCAAAGAAATTAAAGCTAACGCGAACGGAACAAAATCGTCGTCGAGATTGAAAGAAGGATTCGACTTTCTACGAACGATCGCCCCACACCAGCACGTAGTTAGGAATAACGCTAGTTTGGTGGAGTCTTGCGCGACCGAGGTTCCTTTCTCAATATGAGCGAGTGAGATTAGGTCGCCCAACTGCCTATCCCAGACGTGTATGCCATCGGCAATTCTTTGCCCGATGTCGGGCGGGATTGCCGGAGCCTCGGCAGCAAAGATCGCAATCAATTGGAGTGGAGCTATTGCGATCGTCGGCGGCTCCATGGCTAAGAAGTGGAAATGCTGCCTCAGTTGATCGCATGCGCTCCCCCCCGGCGCTAGAGAAAGTGATTGATAGATAGCGGTAAATTGGCGATCGACGAGTGTTGAGGCAAGTTCTTCTTTGCTCCTGAAATAGTTGTAAAAAGTGCCCTTAGGCGCATTCACGGCCGCAGCGATGCGGTGAATGCTCGCTCGAATGTAGCCGACTTCCTGAAACAGCTTGCCGGCTGAAAGAAGGAGCATTTCACGGGTTTTGGTCGCTCGACGCGCGACCCGATACTGAGCACTAGACATTACCCCGATGTGGCGATGAACCGTTCGTTCATGGCTTGTCGAAACGAACTGAATTTGTGATTTCTGATCACAATGATGTTTCTTCTTAAGCTCACAAAAATAAATGCACCCAGTGATGGTATTTTTGAATCGATACAAGATGACCGGTCGTCTCGGATTTGGAGGTCGCCGTGAGTACGATTCGCGCTCGCGAACAGAATCGGGGTTCTGCGCCCTCGGACGAAGCATGGTCCGAAGATCCATTTACAACTCACATCAAATTCGATGGGACTTCCTCGGTACCCCCGCCAGTTCCAACTCCAGGTACTTTTACGATCACGCGCCTTGAGTCCACAGCTGGGCTGCATGATCGAATCGCAAGGGTGTCGAGCGTCCCGGCTCTCCTAGTGTCGATCTCCCTTAAATCTCTGCCGTTGAATAGCTATCGAGTGTGGGTCGCAGACAAACTTGTACCCACACGCCGATCATTCCTCCGTTTTCAAAGCAATGTCATCGATTTCGATTCAGAACCAAGCTGCTGGGCCGGCAAGGCGTTCGATTATGTGCATTACACCATGCCGCGGGTAGAGCTTGACGACATCGCGGCTGATTTTGGCTTTGGCCGCGTAAACAGCTACAAGTTATCGGTTGTTGAAGACGATTTGGTCTTAGCCCAAATGACAAGGAGCGTTCTGCCCTTCATCGGACGCAGCGATGGCCCCTCGCTGCTTGCGCTGGATCAGTTCAGCCTGATTCTGGGAGCGCATCTGCTTCAGCGGTATGGTGTGTTGCAAAAAGTCGGCAAGTTTTCAAAAGGTGGCCTTGCGCCTTGGCAAAAGCGCCGTGCGGCGGAACTGCTGTGCGAAAATTTGGACGGCCGAATACGGCTCATGGAGGTTGCGCGTGAGTGCGCCTTGTCCGTGAGTCATTTTACCCGCTCATTCAAAGAGACCTTCGGCATCTCAACCCACCAGTGGCTGATTCAGCGTCGCATTGAGCATGCCCAACAATTACTCAGGCAGACGACCACACCGATCGTCGACATCGCAATGCGGTCTGGGTTTGGAGACCAGGCAGCCTTCACGCGCACGTTCCGCCAGGTGGTCGGATTAAGCCCCGGACGATGGCGACGCTATCATAGTACGAAAGTTATCGGGCCCGATGACCTCGGCTGATCCCAGGCGACCGCGCAGAAGGTTGCGCTCAACTTCCACGTCTTCTTAGACCGCTCAACTCCTAACACTTTAGCAGGTTCCACACCCCGGCAAGGTTATGTGCACATTCTTCCGGCATAAACAACAAAATCGGCGAAATCCTGCAAGAGCCGAGTGATTGGGTACGCGTAACTTGATGCGCGGGTCGACTTCAAAGAAGCCGACAGGTCTTTACGGTCAAGTGGGAAGCACGTTCTTCGCACAGGTAGGAGCGGTTTGGTGCTACGGCGTTCGACATCGAGAATCAAAAAGGTCCGAGTAGATCTTAACGACAAAGGAGAATGGTCATGAATCAGCTTGTTAAGAATGTGGTCTTGGTGCATGGAGCTTTTGCTGACGGCTCCGGTTGGGAAGCCGTCGCTAACATCCTCAAGAATGATGGGTACAAGGTGTCGGTGCCGCAGCCCCCCGAGACTTCGTACGCCGACGACCAAAAGTATACGAAGGCGGCCATCAACGGTATGGACGGGCCAGTGGTTCTGGTGGGTCACAGTTATGGCGGGTCCATCATCACCGAGGCCGGCAATCATCCAAAAGTTGCGGCACTTGTCTATATTGCCGCCTTTGCGCTCGATGAAGGTGAGAGCTGTGCGTCGATCGAGCAGGCCGTGCCGCAAGCGTCCAAGGCATTCAAGCCGGATAGCAACGGGAACTGGTGGATAGACCAAGAGCATTTCGCGGCCGACTTCGCTGCGGACATTCCGCCGGATAAAGCAGCGTTCATGGCGATATCGCAGGTACCGATCTCCGGCGACTCGTTCACCCACAAGGTCACGAGTCCCGCCTGGAAGACCAAGCCCACCTGGTACATGGTGGCCACGGCAGACCGATCGATCAATCCGGACCAGGAGCGGATGATGGCGAAGCGCGCCAATGCCAAGACGGTCGAAGTGAATGCCAGCCATGTGGCCTACATGTCTCATCCGAAGGAAACAGCCAAGCTCATCGAAGAGGCAGCCACCTCCGCCGTTTCACAAGTAGCTCGCGGTGCCGACTAATAGCTTCGTGAGCCAACGGTGGTCTCGCCATCCTGAGACGGCTCGCCAAGATCTGGGCCTCCGCCGATTCTGACGACATCGGCGGAGGCGCACATCAACGTCGTCTGGGGAGGACACAATGTCTGAGCAGAGCACGATGATGAAGGATCACATCACGATCAAAGGACGGGACGGCGCGTTTGGTGCCTATATCGCGCGACCGAAGGCCTCGCCGGCTTCCGCCGTCGTTGTTCTGCAGGAACTGTTCGGGGTGAACGCCGACATCCGAAAGACGTGCGATGAAATAGCGGAACAAGGCTTCCTTGCGGTCGCGCCCGACCTATTCTGGCGTCAGGAGCCGGGCGTCGACCTGACCGTGACCTCCGAGGCCGACTGGCAACACGGCCTTCGTCTCTATCAGGCCTATGACCGAGACGCTGGCGCCAGGGACGTTAAGGACACCGTCAACGCTGTGGCCAAGCTGCCAGGGTGCACCGCCATGGTTGCCGTCCTCGGCTACTGCCTGGGCGCGCTGATGGTCTTTCTGACAGCCGTGCGTTATGGCGTCGACGCTGCGGTCGCTTATCACGGCGGTGACACTGAGAAATATCTAGGAGAGATCGATGGGCTCAACGCGCCGATGCTGATGCACCTGGCCGAGGAGGATGAGTTCATTTCAAAGCCGGCGCAAGCTGAGATTAAGACGGCACTTGCCAGGAAACCAAACGCCACAGTCTACAGCTATCCGGGCCAGAATCATGCCTTCTCTCGGCATGGTGGGGCGCATTACAACGCCGAGGCTGCAGCACTCGCCCACGAGCGGACATACGCCTTTCTCAATCGCCAATTGCGGTGACTGCCGGTCGCACCGGCCGTTTCGGGCGACTGGGGCGCCCTCCCTTCGGCCAGCGATTGACCTATGATGAATCAATCACACGGGAGGTCAAAAATGTCGCAGATTGGGCCCGCTGCGTGGCATGCAAGGGTTGCTGGCGATTGGGGCCCGCACCCCATGTTCGGAAAAATGTCGTACGCGGAATGGGGAAAGCTCCTTCAAATCCACATCGATTACCACCTGAAGCAATTCGCGGCGGAGTTTCGCACTTCATCCGAGTCAAAGCGGAGGCGATATGAACGCAACATACAGAGCGATCGAGGTCTCGAAACCGGGAGTCCTCACCGAAGTTAGCAGGCCGCTCCAAGATCCAGGTCCTAATCAGGTTCGCATCAGGGTTGAGGCTTGTGGCGTGTGCCATACCGACAGCCTGCTTATAAACGGAGAATTCCCTAACCTTACCTATCCGCGCGTACCTGGGCATGAGGTCATCGGGCGCATCGATGCCGTCGGCTCAAATGTTACGACCCGCTCCGTAGGTCAGCGGGTAGGTGTTGGGATCTGTGGTGGATGGGACGACACCTGCCTTTCATGCCTCCGCGGAGACTTTGTCAACTGTGCCAATGCGGTGCTCACCGGCATCATGATCGACGGCGGGTATGCGGAAGTCATGATGATTGAAGCGCGCACCACGGTGACGATTCCGGACGGTCTCGAGGCCGTCAAGGGAGCACCACTGTTATGTGCAGGTGTGACGACATTTAATGCCCTGCGAAATGCCGGCTTGCGTGCCGGTGCGCTCGTCGCAATCCAAGGTGTTGGCGGACTCGGTCACCTCGGGATTCAGTACGCGAGAAGGATGGGATTCAGGACTGTCGCCATTGGTCTAGGTCCGGAGTCGGAGAAGCTTGCAAAAGAACTCGGCGCGCACCAATACATCGACAGCGGGGCGGAAGACGCCGGAGCCAAGCTGCGAGCACTTGGCGGAGCCGACGCCATCCTCGCCACAGCTCCAAGCGGCAAGGCGATGTCCGGTCTCTTGAAAGGACTCGCCGTAAGAGGAAAGCTGTTGGTGATTGGGCTCGCCCAGGATCCACTGGAAGTGAGTTCCGGCTCCCTCGTTTTTGGCATGCATTCCATCTCCGGGTCGACCACCGGTAGCGTGCAGGACGAACAGGAAGCGGTGCAGTTTTCTTCACTCGAAAATGTCGAGCCGATGATCGAAGTCATGCCTCTATCCAAGGCACGCGAAGCCTATGACCGGATGATGGCCGGCAAGGCACGCTTTCGGATGGTGCTCGTTACAAAAAACGGCCAATAGCCAGACTGGCGGGCGAAGTGAAGCATCGGTTTGTGGAGAAAGTTGTTCGGGAAAATGAGTGAAATCTCGGAAATAGCCGGTCGGAAAGACGAAGGGAGATCAATATGTCTACGCCATCAAAATCCAAGTTGAGCGAAGTTCAAGGGGGTTCGATTCCGTTCACCCCTTGGGCCTCCACTGAAGAATTGTTTCGCAAACAGAAGGCATACTTCGATACAGATGCGACGAAAACCTATGAGTGGCGCGTCGATCAACTGGATCGCCTTGTTCGCATGCTTAAGGAAAACTATGAACGCTTTGCGGCTGCATCGCGTAGGGACTTCAAGACGGCAGCCCAGGAGAACGCCTTCGAGGTGTCGGCGTCGATTGCAACGAGCGAATTCGCAAAGTCGCAGTTGAGGGAGTGGATGAAACCGGTCGAAGCTCCCCTTCCAAAATTCCTCGCAAAATCCGGCCACAAAGGGATGGTGTACCGCGAGCCGTACGGGGTCACGCTGATTGTCTGTCCTTTTAATGGACCTCTCCTGCTGTCGCTGCGCCCTGCTGTTGCTGCTCTGTCGGCCGGCAATCCCTGCTTGCTGAAACTATCCGAAGCGTTGCCGGCGACGGATGAGCTGCTCCTGGAATTGATTCCGAGGTATTTCGAGCCGGAATCATTTAGCGCGGTGATCGGGGCGCGCGAAACAGTCACGAATCTCCTGAAGCTCCCGTTCGACTTCTTGTTTCTCACGGGAAGTGTAGGTGTGGGCAAGGTGGTGATGCGAGCGGCTGCTGAAAATCTTACTCCCGTGTTGCTCGAACTGGGAGGACAGAACCCGGCGATCGTCGATGAGACAGCGAACATTCCGGATGCCGCCAAAAAAATTGTCTGGGGCGCAATGGCATGGGGAGGACAGTGGTGCACTTCACCGGGCTACGCTGTCGTTCATGAGTCCATCGCGGAACAGTTCGTAGCGGAATGCAAAAAGGCTGTCGTCGCACTTTACGGCGCGAACCCCAAGAGCAATTCGGACTACTCCCGTGTCATCAGCCCGGCCGCTGTGGAAAGGCTTGCGTCTCTGATTGATCCTCAAAAAGTCGTTTATGGCGGGAAGTCCGACGCTCCGGCCCGTTATCTGGACCCGACTATTCTTTATCCGATTTCCTGGTCTGACAAAATCATGGAAGACGAAATCTTCGGGCCGCTCTTGCCGATCCTTACTTATTCCGACCTTGGAAAGCTACTCGCAAAGATCAAGTCTCTGCCCAAGCCGCTTGCCGGCTACGTGTTCAGCCGAAATCAGCAGGCAATTGATCAGGTCATGCAATCTCTTTCTTTCGGCGGAGGCGCCGTAAATCAGACCAATGTCTTTTTGTTTATTGAGTCCATGCCTTACGGAGGAGTGGGAACCTCTGGCATGGGGAACTATTACGGGAAGTATGGCTACGATTCTCTCACGCACGCGAAATCGGTCTTGATATCTCCGCCCGACGTAGCTATCGATCACTTGTTTCCACCTTACACGAAGGAAAAGGTTCAAGCGCTCGATCAATGGTTTGAGTATTAGACATCGACTATGCAGCGGAAAGGCTACGTCGACTGTCTTGAATTCAGCACAAGTCAATGAGGTTGCCGATGGAAACTGAATTCAGAGCAATCGTTCAAAGATCGTCTATAAAGATCGCCTCGCCGTCCCGCTCTTTCGGAAACCAAGGAGGATAGCTATGGCGGAACCTAATGTGGCTGCGCCTTTGAGGGTGATCGAGGAAACGCCTGCGTACTGGAGGGTTGTGTTCGATTACCCGCCTTTCAACATCGTAGACGCCAGCATATTCGAAGCCCTACAGGATCTGCTCGCGCGAATGAACGCCAGCCCGAGTCTGCGGGTCGCCGTATTCGAGAGCGCGAACCCCGAGTTTTACCTTGCCCACTTTGATTTGACCGGCAAGATAGGGAACATCATGACGGCTGTCGGGGCTTCGGGCCTCCCGATCCTGATGGATACGTTCGTGCGTCTCACCAAGTCCCCGGTGGTCACCCTGGCGAAGATCCGCGGCTGCGTGCGGGGCGTGAGCAGCGAATTCGTGCTCGCCTGCGACATGCGCTTCGCGTCACGCGAGAACACGCGACTCGGCCAGCCCGAAGTCGGTGTGGGACTGCATCCCGGAGGCGGCGGTACCGAACGCCTCCCACATCTGGTCGGCCGGGGCCGCGCGCTCGAAATCATTCTCGGCGCGAACGACTTCGATGGCGAGACAGCGGAGCGATACGGATACGTCAACCGGGCGCTTCCAGACGCCGAACTGGACGGCTTCGTCGACGCACTCGCGCGCCGGATCGCCTCGTTCGACCGGCGTGCTATCGCCGCCGCGAAGAATCTCGTCAATCAGGTCTCGTTGCCGTCCGCCGACCGGCTCCTCGCTGCCATCACCTCCTTTGAAAACGCGCTGACGTGGCCTGAAACGCAGCGGCGGGTCCAAGCGCTGTTGGAGCAAGGACTGCAACGGGAAATCGACTTCGAGAAACGGTGGCCAGAGGTGCTCGGCGCACTCCTCGACAGCGAGCGACCCTCATTAGAAAAGACAGCACGCACGCTATGAAATCGACATTTACAGCAACAAGGGCAATTTGGGCGTGAGGTCAGAGATGCCGCAGACAGGGCCTAATCCAGTAAGTGCTGCAAATGCTCAGGTGCATCCAAGACCGGAGTGATTCCCATCCATGAGTGGCCTCGATAACTCCGCGTTCGCAGCTTCGGCCATCACGGAGGCCGAAGTCCTGGAGAAGTTCGATCAGTTCCTCCAGGCCCTCAAGAAAGGCGACCTCGACGCGTTAAAGAAGATCTACTCCGAACGGTACATGCTGGTTCGCCCTGATGGCTCGGTCTTGAACAAACAACAAGTTCTGGAGGACCTGCGGGAACAGGGATTGAGGTTCCACTCGATCGATCTTAAAGGCCCGATCGTTCGGATCGTAGGTTCGGCCGGAGTCCTGACAGCCGAGATCAGAACCGTATCCTCGCGCAACGGCCAGGAATCTCAAGCGCATTTTCGCCTGATCGCCGTATATGCCCAAGAGGGTGACGCAATCCGCTTAGTTCACTTTCAGAGCACTATGCTCAGCTAGGAAGAGGCTCTCAAGGGAGAGAGGACATGGCAATTACAAAAATCGAGGTGGAACGTGTCAGCGTAGTTTCTTCGAAGCCGTTCGAGAAGATTGTGGATTCGCTCAAAGCCGCCGTTGGACGGCCCGATATGGCCGAATTCGCGAAGGTAACAGCTGGCGCCAGGACGTTCGCGGAGCTGGAGAGTGGGGTTCGGAAGGGCCTGGGCAGCACCGGCCTCATGTTGTTCATGGAACTCGATCACGGCGTGATCCTGCGGAAAGAGTCCGGCAAGGGCGCGCCCAAAATCGTCCGATTCGTCATCGGCAATCCGCTGATCATGAAAGAAATGGCCAAGCATGTACCGGACGCCGGGTCATACGCTCCGGTAACGGTCCTTGTGGATGAGCGGGGAGATGGCGTGCATTTGTCCTATGACCGCATGGCCAGTTTCCTGGCCCCATATGGAAATTCGCAAGCTCTCGCCGTCGCCCTGGACCTCGACGCGAAAATCGAGACGCTCCTGCGAGAGTCTGCCGCTTGACGGAAGACCCATCGCGCGAGACCACATCAACGTCGATGCCGGCGTCATCCATGAACGAGGTGCTTGCTTCTTTGGACCACTGGAGGGGCGCAAGTCCCCCAACGGGGGCATGCGCGTTCTCCGTCTCCTGCCAAAAAAAGTCGGGCAACATGTGGTGATGGGTGTCGATGGTCAACGATGTATCTGTATTGCCGGTCATGCGATCCCCTGTTGTCAGCCGAGAATCAGCTTGGCGGCGCGTCCGGCAATCATGTGGGTCGACGCGTTTGTCCCTGGCCCTGTAATGATCTGTGGCATCACGGAGGCGTCCGCCACGCGTAAACCCGAAATGCCGTGCACGCGAAGCTCGTGGTCGACAACAGCGAGCTTGTCCACGCCCATTTTGCACGTACCAACTGCGTGCCCAAAACTGGCCGAGGCAAGTCTCGCCAGTTCTTGTATCTCCTCGGTGCTCGCCTTGGGCCCGGGAATGAGTTCGCTCTCGCGCAAATTGTCGAAGGCAGGTCGACTTCCGAGTTCACGCGCGGCTTCGATGGCACGCACGACTGCCGCAAAATCACGATCCGTGCCGAGATAGTTGCCGTCGATTATGGCGGCGTCCTGAAAGTTGTTGCTGGCCAGGCGGACGGAGCCTCTGCTGGTCGGCTGCACCAGAGCTGGCGCGATTGTGAACGCGTCCGCCGGAGGCGCACCAAAGCGCGAGGCTACCTCGGGCGTAACCACCGGTAGTTGATGAAGCACAAGGCTAATGTCTGTTTCATTCGAAAGACCGCTCGACAAGTAAGCTTCCGCCTCGACGGCATTACTGTCGGCCGGCCGATCCGGCACCTTGCCCTTGTACTTGAACACGACGCCGGACACGAGCACATGGTCTTGCAGATTCTCGCCAACGCCGGGCAGGTTCTCGACGACCTCGATTCCAAAGCTGCGAAGCGCCTTCGCTTCCCCGACGCCTGAGAGCATCAGAAGCTTGGGGCTATGGATGGCGCCCGCGGCAAGGATCACTTCCTTGTCGGCCACGATATCCTTTACGGTGTCATCTGTTATTAGCCTGACGCCCACGCAACGAGTACCTTTAAAGGTCAGTTTCACCACGTTGGTGTTGAGCAGCAGAGTGAGGTTCGGCCTCGACAGCGCCGGGCGCAGGAAGGCGCGAACGGCGCTCACGCGCGTCCCATCCGCGGCGATGTTCATGTTGATGTAGCCGGCGCCGGGACGCATCGGTCCGTTCACGTCATCCAGGATGGGCATGCCCATCTCGCGGGCGGCGTCGATGAAGGCCGGCGCTGTGGGATGAGGATCTTTTGGGCGGCGGATGTGAATGGGCCCGCCCGCTCCACGCCAGGCATTGGCGCCGCCCTCCCAGTCCTCCTGACTCTTGAAGACCGGAAGCACGTCGGCGAAGGCCCACCCCTTCGCTCCGTTCTTAGCCCACCCGTCGTAGTCCCGTTCCATCCCTCGCATCCACACCATGGCATTGATGCTGGTGCCGCCACCAAGGACGTGGCCGAGGGCCATATTGAATGTCCGATTGTTCAATCGCGGCGACGGGTTGATCGGCAGGTGGTAGTCGAGCGGACCGCCGACATTGTAAAACCATATGCTCGGATTTGCGATGGTCGGCGCGTCGTCGGGTCCTCCGGACTCGATGACGAAGACTCGCGCGCCGGAGGCCGACAATTCAGCCGCAATAACCGAACCGGCCGCGCCTGCTCCCACAACGATGAAGTCGTAGTGACTCTGGATTTCTTCATTCGATGTGTCGATCATTGTTGGATCTCCCGATGTCTAAAAGCCGAATTCCACCAGGCAAACTTCGCCACGGGCCTCATGCGGATTCGTTCTCGCTGAAACCAAGACGAGCATGATACACAAAGAGAATCCGCACGGGGCGACGATCCGCCAACTTGAATTACTTCCGAATTGCCCCGTTATCCGCCCCGTGCTGTTCAATGGGTTTTATAGATCAAAGCCCAAGGGACAGAATCAACACAGGCGGCTCTTCGCCCATCCGTTCGCGCAAGTAGCGACCGGGCATGACGGCGACCGATGATGGCTCGGCACAAAAAAAGCACCCCCTTTTTACTTGCTCTTGCATCAAAGTGTTGACTCCGGACCAGGGGGAAGGGAGGGCGCAATGGCACCGTTAGGGGCTAATCAGGAGGCAAAAACCACAAACGGCAGCGGAGAGTCGCTGAGTGAAACCGCACCGATGGAAAAGCATTCAGCGCCCCTGAGCGCAGGGAACATGTTCGCCCGACTCGCGGCTATTGGCGTTCTGCTTCTAGTTGTTGTGGGAGCGTTTCTCTATTTGGGCGGGTGGTTCAGCCCGCAGAAATTGACGCCTGCGCGGTTCGCCGATGAGTTTGAGCGGGTGAACGGCATCCACTCGGGCTTCCGTCGCAATCACGCGAAGGGTGTATGCGTTCGAGGATTTTTCGATAGCAACGAGCAGGGGGCGCGCCTGTCGAAGGCTGTTGTCTTCCACACCGGCCGCGTGCCGGTGATCGGCCGCTTTTCCCTAGGCGGCGGCGATCCCCACGCCACCGACGATCCGAGCACCGTCCGCGGCTTGGGGCTTCAGTTTTCTCTGCCCGACGGCGAACAGTGGCGGACCGCAATGATCAATCTGCCGGTGTTCCCGTTCAAGGATCCGCAGGCCTTTTACGACAACCTGGTGGCGTCGCAACCCGACCCCAACACCCATCAACCCGATCCGGCGAAAGGGGCGGCATTCCTCGCGAGCCACCCGGAAACCGCGCGGGCGCTCGCAATCATCAAGAGCCATGCGCCGTCGTCCGGTTTCGACAACACCGCCTACTACGGTCTCAATGCGTTCCGATTCGTCAACGCGGATGGCGCGTCCACCTACGTGCGCTGGACGCTCGCGCCCATGCAGCCGTATGAGGCCGGGACCGGGGCAAGCCAGGGCAAGGAATTGCTCTTCGATGGACTGATCGCGAGCATCCAGCGACAGCCGTTGCAATGGCACTTGGTCATGACGGTCGCACAGGCCGGTGATCCGACCGACAACGCCACGGTCCAGTGGCCGGAAGGGCGGGAGCAGGTGGACGTGGGAACGCTGACGCTCGATTCCGTGGAAAGCGAGGAAACCAGCCCTGCGCGCGACATCAATTTCGACCCGCTGGTTTTGCCGGCCGGCATGGCGCCGTCCAACGATCCCTTGCTGAGCGCGCGTTCGGCGATTTACTCGCAATCGTTTACGAGACGCGCAGGCGAAACGAAAGAGCCGAGCGAAATCACGTCTTCAGAGGTGCGAAGGTGAGCGCCGGCGCCAGCACAACCGAACGGCAGCAATTCACTGGGTCCATGCGGTTCCTGCACTGGCTGATGGCGGCGATGGTATTGGCTATGCTCGGCATCGGCATTACGATGGTCGCGTCGCTCGGCGACTACCATCGCATGGTTTCCATTCACCGCCCGCTGGGGATCGCCATCCTGATTGCGGTCGTGATTCGTTTCGTGAATCGCCAGTTCAGCACTCTGCCTCCGTTTCCCGCCGGCATGACTTCCCAGGAGCGCGTCGTCGCACACGCATCTGAAGTATTGTTGTATACGCTGCTGTTTGTGCTGCCGTTAATCGGGTGGGGGATGTTGTCTGCCGCGCGATATCCGATTGTCCTGTTCGGGTCACTGCATCTTTTTCCCATTCTTCCGCACAGCGTGATGCTGTACGCGGCCTTGCGGAAGATGCACACGTTTCTCGCCTATCTCCTATTCCTCGTATTCGTCGCCCATTTTGGAGCCATTCTGTTTCACACGCTGATTGTGCGAGATGGGATGTTCAGCCGCATGGCGCCGTGGCGGGCCCGCGCGCGCTAACTTCCTCGTTCCGGTTCCCCCTTCTTGAACAAAGCGCGAAGGCTTGCAAGCTCCGAGTTCCGCCACCGTCCTATTCTGAGCTCTAACCGGCCTGTCGAGAAGTACGTTGCCCGGACGCTTGAATGATTCGCGCCACCGAATTCCGCAAGATATCCGCGCTGCGCTGAAATCCCTGCCGTTCGTCCTCGGACATTTCCGGCTCAAGTATTTGGCTCACGCCTTCGCGCCCGAGCACGCTTGGAAGAGAAATGGTCACCCCGTATTGCGGATTGTACGATCCAATCGGAATGACCGCGTGCTCGTCGCGCAGGATTGTCTCGGCGATGCGCGCTGTGACCATGCCAATCCCCAGCTGGCTTGCGCCCGTTCCTTCAATAATGGTGATATTTGCGAAGCGGACATCCTGCTCCACGCCTTTGCGGAACTCATCGAGGGATTGTCCGCTCTGGCCAAGCAACTCAGCGATGCGTTTGCCTCCGACGCGAGCGGAAGACCACAGAAAAACCTGGGACGTGCCGTGCTCTCCGATGACTTCTGCCTCGACATACATCGGGTTCACTTTTAACCGGCGGGCGAGATGGAAGCGGAAGCGCAACGTGTCCAGAAAGGTGCCGGTGCTCAATACACGCTCGTGGCCGGCGAGCCCGCGAGCAATGTCGGCCAGGGGATCGGGCGGGTCGGTGACGACGAGGATCAGCGCCTGCGGTGCCACCGCTACAATCTTGGCAACAATTTCTCTGTATACGCCCGCATTGGTATCAAGAAGCTTCAGTCTTCCGGCTGGATCACTGCGGTCCGTGGCCCCGCCGGCCTTTTCGTTGACCCCCGCTGTGACGATCACGAGCACGGCGCCGGCAAGGTCGTCATAGTCGCCTGCGAGGAGTTCCACTGCCGGAGAGAGAGTTGCGCCGTATTGAAGATCGGCCACCACTCCCTTCGCGCGCTCATGGTTCTTGTCCAGCACGACGACCTGGCATGCAATTCCACGCATGACAAGTGAGAGAAGACAAGCCGAGCCGACGCCGCCCGCTCCGATGATGCCGACTTTCATGATGAATCTCCTTCTGCGTACTCAGGCCGCTGACTCTTTAGCGAGATGCGTCTCTGATGTGGACCTGAATATAGTAGGCCAATCGAATACTTCCACTTCAATCAAATCGCCGCGGCGTCGCGATGAAGGCTCACGAACTGCCGATCAGGATGCCCGTGATGAATACGAGAGCCCCGCCAAATGCAACTTGAATAGCCGCCGTAGCAACCGGTGTCTCCATATAGCGGTGCCGAACCCAGGTGATCACACCTAGCTCGGCGAGAACCACAACAACCGCGACCATGAATGCTATCCGGAAGTTTGGGATCAGGAACGGCAAAGTATGGCCGATGCCGCCCAAAGCGGTCATGGCGCCACAGATCAGGCCTCGTAACCACGGATGGCCGCGTCCGGTTAGGCTGCCATCGTCCGACAATGCCTCCGCGAATCCCATGCTGATGCCGGCGCCGAGTGAAGCTGCCAAGCCAACCACAAATGCATACCATGTGTTTCGGCTCGCTATGGCCGCGGCAAAGACAGGCGCGAGGGTCGATACCGATCCATCCATCAAGCCGGCGAGACCCGGCTGTACGATTTGAAGAACGAACAGGCGCCGGCGGGCTCGGTCCTCGTTCTCCCGGACTTCCGGAGGCAGGTTTTGCTCGGTGAGTTCCTGGGCGCGATTTTCGTGGCCACGTTCTTCCTCGGCCAGGTCATCGAGCAGTTGGCGAACGTCCGCGTCTTTTGCCCGGCTAGCCGCTCGCTCATAAAAGTGGCGCGTTTCGACTTCGATCGCGCTGGCTTGTTTTCGCACCGCATTCAGGCCCAGCGGACGCACCAGCCATACGGGCGTGCGTTGCACGAACCCCTTCACATCCTGCCGCCGAATGAGAGGAATATGATTCCCGAATTGCTTTTGATACAAGGAAAGAAGTCTCTGCCGATGCCCCGTTTCATCGGCGCGCATGGCATCAAATACGGCAGCCGAGGCCGGGAAATTTTCCCGCAGCCCTTCCGCAAAATCGGCATACACTCGCTCGTCTTCTTCTTCGAGAGAGATCGCTAATGCCAGGATTTCCTTCTCAGATAGGCTATCGAACTGTTTCATGGCCGGGCCTGTTGTGCCGGGCCGGAGTTCATGCTATTCGAGCCGGAGCTGCTGACGAGTTTGCCGCAGCACTCGGGCCGCGCCGGCAAATTGGCACGATCCCACCCGCCACCAAGAGCCTGAATCAACAACACCGTATTTGCCATCCGCCGGCCGAGGATGTTGACCGCGGTCACCTCGTCCTGAAGCGCGGCACTTTGCGCCACGGTCACTTCCAGATAACTGGTTACGCCGCCCGTATAGCGCGTGTTAGAAAGGTCCAGCGAAGTCTGTGCTGCCTTCACTGCTTCATCCTGCACGTTGGCTTCATTCTCCAGGATTTTTAAGGCCGCCAGATTGTCTTCCACCTGCTCGAATCCGGTGAGCACACTTTCTCGATAGGCAGCGACTTGAACATCGTAGGCAGCTCGTGCCTGGTCCGTCAGCGCACGGCGTCTTCCCACGTCGAAAACTGTTCCCAAAGCTGACGCCCCGATAGACCACACACCGCTTGGTCCGTTCAGCAGGGTCGTGATGCTTCCGCTTTCAAATCCTCCTCCAGCACTCAGGCCGATGACCGGATAGTAGGCAGCCTTTGCAACTCCAATCTGGGCATTGGCGGCTGCCACACGCCTCTCCGCGGCTGCGATATCTGGACGTCTTTCCAGAAGCTCCGAAGGCATGCTGACAGGGATCGGCGGAGGCGGCGCGGTGAGGGGCAGCGGGGGAAGACTCAACTCCGAAGGAGGTTTCCCTATGAGAATTGCAACCGCGTGCTCGTACTGGGCGCGAAGGACTCCCACGTCGATCGCCTGTGCTCGGGTCGTATCCAGCTGGGTCTTTGCTTGCTGAACTTCCACATCCGATGCCAAGCCCCCTTGGAATCGGCTTTCATTCAACTCCAGGGCGTCCTGATACTGTTTTACCGTGGAGGTGAGAAGCTGTTCCTCCGCATCCAGGGTGCGAGCCTCAAAGTAATCAATTGCCAAGTCAGCATGCAAGCTCAGGTTGACCGTTGCCAGGTCCGCGGCGCTCGCTTGCGCCTGCTCCCGGTAAGACTCGACTGTGCGGCGAACACGTCCCCACACGTCGGCTTCATAGGAGACGTCCACGGGCACCACAAAGTCGTTGTAGGTAATGCCGTCGAAAACCGAACTCGGAGGCGGTCGATTAGACGATACCCGCTCTCGAGTTCCCGAAAGGCCGGCTGTAACCGTGGGGTAGTAGTCAGCGCGGTTGTAGCGAAGAGCGGCTCGAGCCTGCTGATACTGCGCCTCGGCGGCGATCAGATTCTGGTTCGAAACATCGACTTGCGCCTCCAATTTATCAAGCTCCAGATCTTTAAACATCGTCCACCAGTTGCCGCCAAGATTCTGATCATTGGGCTGGGCAGGTTTCCAATCCGCTGCTTCTTTATAAGCAGAGGGAGTCTCAACCGTTGGCGTCCGGTAGTTCGGTCCAACCGCGCATCCGCACGAGAGGGCAAGGGGTACAAGAAGAACTTTCAGCCAAGATGACTTCCCGCTGTTTGCAACGACAAACTTCTCGAGTGGTCGGGTCATTTGGTATCTCCCGGCAAAGTGGCTTGAACGATCTGGACTTTCTGCCCCGAGACGATAGAGTCCGGCGGATTGATGATGACTTGATCGTTTGACTTGAGGCCGGCCACGATCTCGATCTGATCCCCAAAATCGTGGCCGGGAGTCACGGTGGCAAGCGCGACGTTTCCGTCTTTGACGATGCCCACTTGTAAACCTTCTGAGCGGAATAGCAAGGTGTTGACCGGAAGCAGGAAGGTCGAGGCTTGTGACTGGACCTTTAAGTGGACCTCCGCGTAAGAGCCGGTGAGCAATGTGCCTGCGGGATTGTCTACATCGATTTCGATCAACAACGTCCGGGTTGACACATTGATCGCGTCGGCTGTCCGCACCAACTTTCCCTGAAACTTGCGCTCGGGAAATTCGGCGAGAGCCAGATCCGCGGTCATCCCGACCTTGACCCCTTGCGAGTATTCCTCCGGTACGTTTACGTAAACGCGCAGCGTGCCCGGTTGCGCGACGTGGAATAGATCGGTTTTCACGCCGCCGTTGCTGCCGGAATTGATCAGATCGCCGATATCCGTGTTGCGGGCCGTCACTACTCCGTCGAATGGCGAATAGATCTTTTCAAAGGACTGCAGCGCCTGAACCTGTTTTACGTTGGCTTGGTTGGCGTCAACGATCGCCTTATTTGCGTTGTAGGTGCCCACAGCGTTGTCGACGTCTTGTTGGGCAACGGCTTTGGACTTGAGTAAACCCTCGTACCGGTTCATGGTGATCTCAGCGAGGGCGAGATTTGCTTTCGCGGTATTTAGGTTGCTGAGCGATTGCTCCAGTTGTTGGTCGACTTCGGGAGTCTCGATTACTGCGAGCAATTGCCCTTGCTTGACATGCGCTCCAATATCGACGTACCACTGCTTTAGATATCCATTCGTTCGCGAATAAATCGGCGAAGTAATGAATGGCTGTACATTTCCAGGAAGAATGATTTCCTGCACGGGCGCCGATCTTTGCGGCGACACAACCGAAACCGCCGTGAGGGCGATTTGCGAGGTTTCGTTACGCAGCTTCGCGTTCGCTCTGACGCGTGACCAGATCCCTGACCCTACAAGTGCGACGGCCGCGACGAGACCAAGCGACACGATGAGCCATTGTTTGTAGGAGTTTGACCGCCCGCCCACCTTGTTTAATTCGGGCGAGTTCCCGCCAATTTGCATTACGTTCTCATTGTTGGGCGACATAGCAGCTCCATCTCGTGATGCCTGACGTCAGTTCCCGCCTTGGGCCATATGGCGGCGCGAACCCTGCAGAAGGCTGAAAAATGCCGGGACAAAAAAGAGCGTTGAAACCGTCGCGAAAATCAGGCCACCGATGACCGCCCGGCCGAGAGGAGCGTTTTGTTCACCGCCGTCCCCAAGTCCGAGAGCCATCGGTACCATGCCTATGATCATGGCCAGAGCGGTCATTAGGACTGGCCGAAAACGTGTAAAGCCCGCTTCCAATGCGGCGCTCGTGGAATCACTCCCTTCCTGCATTTTTTCCGTAGCAAAGCTCACGACCAAAATGCTGTTTGAGGTCGCTACTCCCATGCACATGACGGCGCCCATGAGCGCGGGCACGCTCAGAGTCGTGTGCGTTAAGAACAAGAACCAGGCAATCCCGGCGAGCGCCGCGGGGAGAGCGGAAATCATGATGAAAGGGTCCAGCCAGGACTGAAAGTTCACGACAATCAGCAGGTAGACGAGCACGATCGAGAAGGCCAACCCGCCAAGCAGACCGATATAAGAGGAGCGCATTGTTTGAACCTGTCCGCGAACAACGACTCGAGAGCCGCGGGGCAATTGTTGCCGCGTGCTGTCAATAATCTTGTTGATATCGCCCGCCACGCCACCCAGGTCTCGCCCAGTCACCGAACCAAAAATGTCGATCACCGGTTCAATGTCGTAATGCGAAACTACGGCCATGCCCGCCCCCCTTTGCATGGAAACCAGGCTGGCCATCAGGGATGGAGGAGTGGCCGGATCCGTACCTGTGACTGGAATGTTCTCGACCGCCTGCAACGTGTCCGCGCGGTATTGCGGCGTTTGAGTTGCGATCTGGTAGCTGACGTGGTTTTTGGGGTCAACCCAAAACGTAGGCGAAGTTTGGAAACTACCGCTCAGGGACACCAAAAGATTTTGCGCAATGTCATGGGCGGTAAAACCCAGTTCTTCCGCTTTTGTCCGTTCAACTCTGAAGCGCAAATACGGTTCATCGAAGGGCTGTTGAATTCGCAGATCGGCTGTTCCGGTAACGGATCTCAGTTTTTCGAGCAGCGCGTCCGCGTACAGCCGGTTCCCGTCCAGGTCATTCCCCACAACCTGCACATCCACAGGGGCAGGCAATCCAAAATTCAGAATCTGACCAACCATATCGGCCGGCAAGAAAGCGAAGGTCACACCCGGAAACTCTTTCGGGAGCCTGAGGCGAAGCTGATGAATATAGTCGTCCGTGGGATGGTGATTGGCATTTAGGGTCACAAGAATATCGGCGTCCGACGTCCCGACGGGAGCCGAATTACTGTAGGAGAGGTTGATGCCGCTGTAAGGCAGGCCAATGTTGTCAATGACGTTGTAGATTTCAGCGGCCGGAACCTGCTGGCGAATCGATTGCTCCACCAGATCACATAGGTCGGCGGTGTCCTCAATGCGCATCCCTGTAGGCGCTCGGAGATGAAGTTTGAAAGAGCCGCTGTCCACGCTGGGAAAGAAGTCGCGACCCAGCCATGGGATGAGGATTGCCAAAGAGCCAAGGCAGAACGCGAAGAACGCGATTAAAAAAGCACCCCTGTGATGGAGGCTGCTCTCCAGCAAGCCGCGATAGCTCACGCGAAATCTCTCGAAGGCCGCCTCAAAGCCCTTTTGAAATCGCACCAGGGGATTGCGGCTGGGGGCGGAATCTTTCCCTTCTATTTTGTCGCCACGCAAAAGGTACTTCGCCATGGTCGGAACGATCGTCCGGGAGAGCAGATACGACGCCAACATGGCGAAAACGACCGCCTCCGCGAGCGGCACAAAGAGGTACCGCGCCACGCCGGACAACAGGAACATGGGAGCAAATACAATGCAGATCGAAAGAGTGGCGACGAAGGCGGGCGTCGCAATTTGCGAAGCGCTCTCGAGCACCACTTCGTCCATGTCCTTCCCTGGCTGCGCCTCGCGATTCCGATTGATGTTTTCGACTTCGACCGTTGCATCGTCCACCAGAATTCCAACCGCAAGAGCCAGTCCTCCGAGCGTCATGATATTGATCGTTTCACCGATCGCACTGAGCACGATGATCGAGGTCAGGATCGCCAGCGGTATGGAAGTCGCAATGATGATCGTGCTTCGCCAGCTGCCCAGGAATGTGAGAATCATGAATGCCGTCAGGCAGGCCGCAATCAGTGTCTCGCGGACAACGCCACTGATTGCGCTACGGACAAAAATCGATTGGTCGGCCAGAGGGCTTATCTCAAGTTGGGGCGGAACGGTCAGCCGAATTCGAGGGAGAATTGCCTTGATGCCTGAGATTACGTTTAGTGTCGACGCATCTCCCGCCTTTTGAATCGTTAGCAGGACTGACCGCTGCCCGTTCACTCGCACAATGTTTGTCTGCGGTGGAAATCCGTCGCGCACCCAGGCCACATCCTTGACGTAAATGGTAGTACCGCCAACCGATTTAATTGGAATGCGATTCAAGTCTGCGATCGTTTGTGGTGCTGCGTTGGGGATGGATACATCGTACTCTCTCGACCCAATTTTCGACGTTCCGGTGGGCAGAATCAGGTTTTGAACGCTTATGGCATTCACGACATCCAACGCGGAAAGGCCCTTCGACTGCAATGCCGTGGTATTTAGGTCCACCTGCACCTGGCGTTGTTTTCCGCCGTAGGGATATGGAACCGATGCACCAGGCACGGTAATGATCTGCGTTCGGATGAAATTCAGGCCATAGTCGTTGAGTTGCTGTTCCGAAAGATTTTGTCCTGATAAGGCCAACTGTAAGACGGGCACGCTCGACGCGCTATAAGCGAGAATGAGGGGTGGGGTCGTACCCGCGGGCAACTGCTTCAGTTGGGTTTGTGAAACGGCCGTAATTTGCGCGATGCCTTGCTGAATGCTTGCATTCGGCTGAAGGAAGACTTTGACGACAGCGATTCCAAACAGAGACTGCGACTCGACGTGTTCGATATTATCGACGGTTGTTGTCAACGCGCGTTCTGTAATGCTGACGATCCGATCCGCCATATCATCCGGGACTAAACCGTTGTAAGTCCAAATAATGCTGACCACCGGAATGTTGATGTTCGGAAAGATGTCGGTGGGCGTGCGAACGATCGCCAGCGTCCCCAAGATCAGAATGAGAATGGCCATGACCACGAAGGTGTAGGGCCGTTTCAGTGCCAGTCGAACGATCCACATGACTCACACCCCAATCTTTCTGTCCCGCGCCGGCGGACTACATCAACCAAATCGGACTTATGCTCGGTGTTTCGGAGTCCTGGCAGCCAGGGTCGAGATCAATTCGGCGGCTGCTGGAGGCACGGCGACAGTTCCGGACAGGACGATATCCCTCGCAGGAATCTTTCTGCCATACACGTGCCGGTTGTCGCCATTATCCGGACGGATCGTGGAGCCTTCGAGGGAGACTCCGGCGAACACGCCACGCGCCCTTGAATAACTCAATATTTCAGCGCGCAGAGTCGCATCTGACTCGGCCGACGAATCCCGGCCGACCGGGCCCGCGGCCACCGAAGCATCCGCTCCCAGCTTCACTTTGCTGTTAAGGATGCCTCTCGCTCCGCCTTCATTCATTACGAGCAGTACAAAATCCGTAGCCTCTCCACCGATCTGAAAACCGAAGCTTCCCCCCTCAAGAGCCATCATCGTGGGAGCGCCCCATTGGCCTTTGAAATCGTCGCCCTGGCGGCACGACATAACGCCCCGCCCGTAGCTTCCGCCAACGATGAATGCGGCCTTTAAGACGGAGGGAAAGACGACAACGCAATCCGCCTTATCGAGCAAGTCCTGCGGAATGTCATCAGGCACGTCGAGAATTTCTTTCAAGACCGAGCCGCAATTCCTCAGTCGGTCCTCATCTTTGGTTTTATCCGCTGCACTCGCCACCTCAGGAAGGAGTGGCAGAACAACCACAAGAACGCTGCTCAGACAGGCCAATAGTTTTCGCATTTGATTTTCCTCCAACGTTTTTCTTCCCTCGCGCCCTTGACGATGCAGTCCAGATACCAATGTCAACGTTAAGTGAAAGTTTCGGGAAGTTGTTGAAAACAGGCTCTCTTAGGAAGATCTGACGGAAATTAAGCGCGCGGCCGGCACGAGAGGGGTCCAAGGCTTTGAATGGGTGTCAGCATCTAGACAGGGTGTCTGCCGAAATAGGACGAGGACGTCGAGGCGGGTGATCCAAGGTTTCGGCCAAGACCTTGGAAAGCAGGCCACAACAAAACGTCCATTTTCATCCAGCGTAAGACGGGTGAAATCCCTGGGCGGTCCAGCAAAACACGGACTTGAGGGCGGGCAGGGAGAAGGGTCCAATTGGCCAAGCGAGCCGCGTGAAGCGGTACTAGCAGTGTGCTTCGCTGGGAGCGGCAGTATGTATTCCAAACTGATGGCCCGGGTTCATCGTTGCCCGCAATTTCTTGTGGCCATGATTGAGACGTGATTTCACAGCGGCGATCGTCGTACTTAGAATCACGGCCGTCTCGTTCACCGAGTGTTCTTCGATGTCGTAGAGTAAGATCGTTCTTCGAAGCTTCGGACTCAAGCGATTGATTGCCTCAGTCAATACCTTGGAGCGCTCCCGGCGCCAGCAGGATTGTTCCGGATTCGGGGTCTGGTCAACAAACGCCTCGACGAGAGGCTTCGTGCCGTCATCGGCGCTCTCCTGCGAAACTTCGAAGCTTCTCCTCCTCCGGCGCAGCACCATAAACGCTTCGTTCATCACGATGCGGGTGAGCCAGGTGGAGAAAAGCGATTTCTCCTGGAAAGATCCGATGTGAAGGTAGGCCTTGTGAAAACTCTCCTGTGCAACATCTTCAGCGTCCTCTCGGTTGCTCACGATCCGCTCCGCCAAGGCAATGGCCCTTCGTTTATAGCGGATAACCAACTCGTCGAAAGCCTCCGAATTCCCAAACTTCGCGGCCGCAACCAATTCACTATCCGAAAGTTTATCCATCCTGGTTGAATGCAGCGTTTCCATAGCTCTCATCCCTCCACGCGTCTGTAAACGGTACTCATGCGTGTATAGGGCAATCGCTATGCCAAAGGCGCATACGGCGCAAACGACTCGGAAGTCGCCGGGAGAAAAGGAGATGTTTTAATTTACGCACGTTTTGGCAAGTTCGGTCCTCATTCAAACGTGTCGGAGTTTTGGCATTCCGTCTATTTGCCGGGATTAAGGATGAACTGCTATCGGCCTACTGTGCGAGCCCGGAAAGGAAGTCTTGCGTTACCGAATCTCAGGCATCGGAATTCATGGAGAGGCGCATTTGGCAACCCGGAATCAATCGCTGCAAGAAATAACGTTCTTGCAAAATACGCGCGGAGCGGCCCAAAATCGTCCGAGTTTGTTCAGTATGTTGCAAGTAGCAATCTCCAGAACCTCGGGAGCGGAAGCGTGTCAAGTTCAAATCCTCTTCTGTGGCCCAGGCCACCTGTATTTTTGAGGTATGGAATTGCGGTCTTGTTGGTTCTCACAGCGCTGATCCTTGCCAAGTGGCCGGCGCTGCATTTGGAGGAGTCTCCGCTCGCACTGTTCGTTTTCGTCGTCCTTATTAGCGCCTGGGTCGGTGGAACTGCACCGGGATTGCTTGCCGCGGTCCTCTCAACTCTGGTTTTCGATTATTATTTCCTGACTCCAATACATTCGTTGGCCGTGAAGCCCGGGGCGATACCCAGGTTCGTCGGTTTTGCAGGTTCGCTTCTGTTTGTCGGATTGATGAGCGCCGCGCAAAGGAGAGCCACGGAATCGATCAAGCGCGCGCGCGACGACCTAACTCGAATAGTTCAAAAGCTCCAAACGGCCAACGAGACGTTGCAGGCGGAAAGCCGTGAGCGCAAGTCCGTGGAAGAATCGTTGCGGCGAAGTGAGGGTTATCTGGCGGAAGCGCAGAGGCTCAGCCACACGGGCAGTTGGGCGTCGATACCTGCCAAAGGCGAGATCAGGTACTTCTCGGAAGAGTGCTACCGGGTGACGGGTTTTGATCCGCACGGCGGGCAACCGCGATACGAAACGTTCTTTCAGCGCGTCCATCCGGATGATCAACCCAAACTCAGCGAAGCGGTCGAGAAAGCAGGGCGTGAGAACACGGACTTCGAACTGGATTACCGAATCGTTCATCCCGGCGGCGGGATCAGAGACATCCACGTGGTAGGCCATCCCGTTCGAAGCGCAACGGGCGATTTCGTTGAATTTATCGGTACCGTGATCGACATAACCGAGCGCAAGCGGGCGGAGGGGGAGCGCGAGAAATTACGCCAGGCGCTGGGAGACCTCGCCCACGTAAACCGAGTGACCACGATGGGAGAGCTGACGGCATCGCTGGCGCATGAAGTAAATCAACCGATCGCCGCAGCCGTCACCAACGCCAATACCTGTGTGCGCTGGCTTACACGGGATCAACCCGATCTGGAAGAGGCGCGCGCGGCCGCCCTGAGAATCGTCAAAGATGGAACGCGTGCTGCGGAGATCATCAGCCGGATCCGCCTGCTGTTCAAGAAGGGTACTGCGCAACGGGAGTTGGTGGATGTCAACGATATCATTCAGGAGATGATCGTCCTGCTGCGGGGCGAGGCAACGCGATACAACATATCCATCCGGACAGCTCTGGCGACGGACCTTCCTGTGGTCATGGGAGATCGCGTGCAATTGCAGCAGGTTCTAATGAATCTCATGATGAATGCCATCGATGCGATGAAGGATGTGGATGGGACGCGGGAGCTCGACATCAAATCAGAGCGAGCGGAGAATGAGCAACTTCTCCTGTCCGTCAGCGATACTGGCGGCGGGCTGCCCCCGGAGCAGGCTAACCAGATCTTCGATGCGTTCTTTACCACGAAGACTAACGGTACCGGCATGGGACTTCGCATTAGCCGATCCATCGTCGAATCGCACGGGGGCCGCTTGTGGGCTGGTGACAACTCTCCGCGGGGCGCGAGCTTTTACGTCAGCCTGCCGACCAAAGTCGAGGAGCATGAATTGCCGTGAACCTGATTGGCTCGTACAACTACGCACTCGTGGCACTTTCGGTGCTGATCGCCATGTTTGCGTCGTACGCTGCTCTGGATCTTGCGGGTCGCGTAACGGCCGCAGGCGGTTGGACTCGCGCGGTCTGGCTGCTGGGCGGGGCAGGTGCGATGGGGACTGGCATTTGGTCCATGCACTACATTGGGATGTTGGCGTTCATCTTGCCGATTCCCGTGGCCTACCATTGGCCAACCGTTCTACTGTCACTGTTTGCGGCCATCCTCGCGTCTGTCATTGCGCTGTACGTGGTGAGCCGGCCGAAAATGGGGGCGCTCCGAGCGCTCGCCGGAAGTGTCCTGATGGGTGCGGGTATTGCGAGCATGCATTACATCGGCATGGCCGCCATGCGTTTACCTGCTATATGCCAGTTTAATTCCTCTCTCGTCGTTCTCTCTGTCGCGTTCGCGGTTTTGATTTCTCTCATTGCGCTGTGGATTGCCTTTCACTTCCGAGATGAGAAAATGGGGATGGGCTGGGAAAAGTTGGCCGGAGCCGTGGTGATGGGTGCCGCGATCCCCGTCATGCATTACACCGGCATGGCCGCCGCCAGTTTCACCTCGTCCGTCATGTCGGTAGACCTATCTCATGCCGTAAGCATCTCCACACTGGGCACTGCCGGAATTTCCGCTGTCACCTTTATCGTACTCGGGCTGGCTCTGCTTACATCCTCGATTGATAGGAGATTCGCTGCCCGGACCTTGGAGGTACAGGAAGAAAAGCTGCAACAGAGCGAGGCGTATTTATCGGAAGCGCAGCGATTAAGCCACACGGGCAGTTTTGGATGGAGGGTTCCCGCCGGTGAGGTCATCTGGTCAGAAGAATCCTTTCGAATTTTCCAATACGACCGAACCACGAAACCGACCGTGGAACTTATTCTCCAACGGGTTCACCCAGAAGACATGGCGCAGGTGAAACAGACAATCGAGCGTGCGGCGCGGGATGGGAAGGATTTTGACCATGAATATCGCTTAGTGATGCTGGATGGTTCCGTCAAATATGTCCATGTCGTTGCTCATGGCTTGCGTGGCGAATCGGGAAGCATCGAGTTTGTTGGAGCAGTGATGGACGTCACAGGACGCAAGCGGGCCGAAGAAGCGCTGCGTCAGGCGCAGGCGGATCTCGCGCACGTAAGCCGGGTGACCACGATGGGAGAGCTGACGGCGTCTCTGGCGCACGAAGTAAATCAACCGATCGCCGCAGCCGTCACCAACGCCAATACCTGTGTGCGCTGGCTTACACGGGATCAACCCGATCTGGAAGAGGCGCGCGCGGCCGCCCTGAGAATCGTCAAAGATGGAACGC